>Ga0207678_10000508_pt1 | contig 35274 bp, 34 predicted proteins | sample KBSC63metaG_FD_184319 | JGI IMG/M metagenome (GOLD analysis project Ga0207678, IMG submission 184319) | Corn rhizosphere microbial communities from Kellogg Biological Station, Michigan, USA - KBS C6-3 metaG (SPAdes) (version 2) | ecosystem: Host-associated > Plants > Roots > Rhizosphere > Soil ... | reverse complement strand
GCGATATCGATATATCGTATCGTGAGATGCGATTTCGCGATGCAAATTTTCTTGCGCGATGGGGTGATCCTCTGTACAATACGACTCATTGGTTGCCATGCTTGTTCGGCAATCTCCGCATGTCTCCTCCACCCTCCTCCTTAGGTGGATTAAGCCCGAGCCGAGAGTTCGGGCTTTTTTTTGCGCAAACGGCGCGCGCAGCAGGCCGCTAAGCGTTGCTGCACACGGCGCGGGGCGCCGGCGCCGCCGCATCGCCGCTATCGGGATAGCCCGGCTATCGTCCCGTTTCGCCGGCTGTGACGAGCCTTTCGGTATGCGTTTTGGCCTGCTTCACGCGCTGCGCGCTGCCGTAATCGCCACCTTTGACTGCATCGGCCAAATTCCTTTATAATTCAGAGCTTTTCCGCATCTATGCCCGCGGAAGAAGAACAGGGAGAGCCTGCACGGCGCCTCGATGCGCCACATCCAAGCAGGAAAAACACGAAGGGCAGGTCAATTTTTTGGATCGATCATGAAGACGTTTTCCGCCAAAGCCGAACAGGTGACGCGCGAATGGTACGTGATTGACGCGACGGATAAGGTTCTCGGCCGTGTCGCCAGCGAAGTGGCACGCCGTCTTCGCGGCAAGCATAAGCCTGAGTTCACCCCGCACGTCGACACCGGTGATTTCATCATCGTCATCAACGCCGGCAAGCTGAAGGTCACGGGCAACAAGACCACGGACAAGAAGTACTACCGTCACTCGGGTTACCCGGGCGGCATTTACGAAACCACGTTCGGCAAGATGCAAGAACGCTTCCCGGGCCGTGCGCTCGAGAAGGCGGTCAAGGGTATGCTGCCGAAGGGTCCGCTCGGCTACGCCATGATCAAGAAGCTGAAGGTCTACGCTGAAGCCACGCATCCGCATTCGGCGCAACAGCCGAAGGCGCTCGAGATCTAAGGGGAGCCCACATGATCGGTAACTGGAACTACGGTACGGGCCGCCGCAAGAGCGCTGTCGCACGTGTCTTCATCAAGGCTGGCAAGGGCGACATCATCGTCAACGGCAAGCCCATCGCTGACTACTTCTCGCGCGAAACGTCGCTGATGATCGTGCGTCAACCGCTGGAACTCACGAACCACGGCCAGACGTTCGACATCAAGGTGAACGTCACGGGCGGCGGTGAAACGGGTCAGGCAGGCGCAGTGCGCCACGGCATCACCCGTGCACTGATCGACTACGATGCGACGCTGAAGCCGTCGCTGTCGACCGCAGGCTTCGTCACGCGCGATGCACGTGAAGTCGAGCGTAAGAAGGTTGGTCTGCGCAAGGCACGTCGCGCAAAGCAGTTCTCGAAGCGTTAATTCCGCTTCATGGCCTCGCCGCTTTCGGGCGGCGTCCGCCGAAAAAACCGCCAGCTTTCGCGCTGGCGGTTTTTTTATGCCCGCGCGACGGCCACCCGCGGGGCCACGCGATTGAAATCAACAAGAACCTATTGATTTCATGGACATCAGCACGATCTTCTGATCGGCCCTACAATAGCGGCTAAAGCTTTTTGGAGAGTTCGCATGAACGCTGTTACCGAATCCGCAGCAACGACGGCCGAAATGCCGGTACCGTTCGTCTTCACCGACGCCGCGGCCGACAAGGTCAAGCAACTGATCGACGAAGAGGGCAATCCCGACCTGAAGCTGCGCGTGTTCGTGCAGGGTGGCGGCTGCTCGGGCTTCCAGTATGGCTTCACGTTCGACGAGGAAGTCAACGAGGACGACACCGTGATGAACAAGAACGGCGTCCAGCTCCTGATCGACTCGATGAGCTACCAGTACCTGGTCGGCGCCGAGATCGACTACAAGGACGACCTCAACGGCGCCCAGTTCGTGATCAAGAACCCGAACGCCACGACCACCTGCGGGTGCGGCTCGTCGTTCTCGGTCTGAGCATCCGGCAGATCCGCGCCGGTTCGCCGATATAAAAAACGGGGCTTCATGCCCCGTTTTTTTCATTCCCGTCTGCGATGGAGCGCCCGCCGCGCGGCGGGCATCGCGTCAACGTGGATAAAGCGCGCCGAGCACACGGTTGCCGGCCGCGCCGGTCACCGTCGCAAGGTTGCCGGGCTCGCGCGCGGTGAAGCGGTACGCGAGCCACGCGAATGCGAGCGCTTCGACCTGTTGCGGCGGCACGCCGAGCGCGGCGGTCGTATCGACCGCGGCCGGCACGCCGGCCTCGCGCAGCGCCTGCTTGAGCGCATCGAGCAGCACCGGGTTGCGTGCGCCGCCGCCGCATACGAAGAGGGCCTTGCAGCCCGGTGCGTGCGTGGCGATCTCGCGTGCGACCGACACGGCAGTGAGCGCCGTGAGGGTCGCCTGCACGTCCTGCGGCGCAACCTGCGCGAACGCGGCGAGCTTCGCGTCGAGCCACGCGGGATTGAACAGGTCGCGGCCGGTGCTTTTCGGCGGCGGCGCGGCAAAATAGGGCTCGTCGAGCAGTGCATCGAGCAGTGGCGCATGCACGGTGCCGCGCGCGGCGAACTTGCCGCCGTCGTCGTACGGCTTGCCGAGATGGCGGGTCGCCCATTCGTCGAGCAGCGCATTCGCGGGGCCGCAATCGAAGCCGCGCACGTCGCCGCCTTCGGCGGGCAGGATCGTGATGTTGCTGATCCCCCCGAGATTGCAGACGACCCGCGTCTCGCCGGGTGCGCCGAACACCGTCGCATGGAACGCCGGCGCGAGCGGCGCGCCGTGGCCGCCGGCGGCCACGTCGCGGCTGCGGAAATCGGCGATCACGTCCACCTGGGTCAACTCGGCGAGCAGCGCCGGGTTGTTGAGCTGCCGCGTATAGCCGCGCTCGGGGCGGTGACGCACCGTCTGGCCGTGCACGCCGATCGCGCGAATCTCGTCGCGCGACAGCCCTGCGGTGCGCTGCAATTCATGGCAGCACACCGCGTAGCGCGTGACGAGTGCGTTCGCCGCGAGCGATTCGCGGTCGATCTCGTTGTCGCCGGGCTGCTGCAGCGCGAACAGCGCGTCGCGCAGCGATTGCGCGAAGCCGACGAACGCTTCCGCGAGCACGACCGGTGCGTGGCCGGTCTCGAAACGCACGGCGACGCCATCGACGCCGTCCATGCTGGTTCCCGACATCAGCCCGAAGTAGATGCCGTCGGCCGGATGGGCGGGTTGCGGATGTCGTTGCGGCACGTTGGGTTCTCCTGGATCGAGCGGCGCGGGCCGGTGCCACGCGCCTTGCGCCCGATTATCCGCGCAACCTGACGCATCGTTAAGCGATGCACGCGCAAGTTATGGGAAAATCCCTGTCTTTGCGACATTCTTCCCGGCACCGATGAGCACCGAACCCAGTTCCAAGCCTGTTTTCCCGATCACCGACGAAGTCCGCCATGCGCTCGCCGTCACGAAGCGCGGCGTCGACGAGCTGCTGATCGAGGAAGAGTTCGCGCAGAAGCTCGCGCGCAGCGCGGCCACCGGCACGCCGCTGCGCATCAAGCTCGGCCTCGACCCGACCGCGCCCGACATCCACATCGGCCATACGGTCGTGCTGAACAAGATGCGTCAGCTGCAGGACCTCGGTCATACCGTGATCTTCCTGATCGGCGATTTCACGTCGCTGATCGGCGATCCGTCGGGCCGCAACGCGACGCGTCCGCCGCTCACGCGCGAACAGATCGAATCGAACGCGAAGACCTACTTCGAGCAGGCCGCGCTCGTGCTCGACCGCGAAAAAACCGAGATCCGCTACAACAGCGAATGGTCGATGCCGCTCGGCGCGGACGGGATGATCAAGCTCGCGTCGCGCTACACGGTCGCGCGGATCCTCGAGCGCGAGGACTTCACGAAGCGCTTCCAGGGCGGCGTGCCGATCTCGATCCACGAATTCCTGTACCCGCTGATGCAGGGCTACGACTCGGTCGCGCTGAACGCCGATCTCGAGCTCGGCGGTACCGACCAGAAATTCAACCTGCTGGTCGGCCGCGAACTGCAGAAGCAGTACGGCCAGGAACAGCAGTGCATCCTGACGATGCCGCTGCTCGAAGGCCTCGACGGCGTCGAGAAGATGTCGAAGTCGAAGGGCAACTACGTCGGCATCAGCGAGAAGCCGACCGACATGTTCGGCAAGCTGATGAGCATCTCGGACACGCTGATGTGGCGTTACTTCGAACTGCTGTCGTTCCGCAGCCTCGACGAGATCGCCGGCTTCAAGCGCGACGCCGAAGGCGGCCGCAACCCGCGCGACTTCAAGGTGCTGCTCGCGCAGGAAATCGTCGCGCGCTTCCACTCGCAGGCCGACGCCGAGCGTGCGCTGGAGGATTTCAACCACCGCGCGAAGGGCGGCGTGCCGGACGACATCCCGTCGGTCACGCTCGCGGGCGCGCCGCTCGCGATCGGCCAGCTGCTGAAGCAGGCCGGCCTCGTGCCGTCGACGAGCGAAGCGCTGCGCAACATCGAGCAGGGCGGCGTGAAGATCGACGGTGCGACCGTGTCCGACAAGGGCCTGAAGGTCGAGGCCGGCGAGTTCGTCGTCCAGGTCGGCAAGCGCCGCTTCGCACGCGTCACGCTGAGCGCATGATCGCGCTGATCCAGCGCGTGAAGCGTGCCGACGTGCGCGTCGGCGACCGCACGACGGGCGAGATCGGCGCGGGCCTGCTCGCGCTCGTCTGCGCGGAGCGCGGCGACACCGAGGCCGCGGCCGACAAGCTCCTCGCGAAGCTGCTCGGCTATCGCGTGTTCAGCGACGCGGCCGGCAAGATGAACCTGCCGGTGTCGAACATCGACGGCGCGGGCGGCGCAGGCGGCCTGCTGCTCGTGTCGCAGTTCACGCTCGCGGCCGACACCAACAGCGGGCTGCGACCGAGCTTCACGCCGGCTGCGCCGCCCGACGAAGGCGCGCGCCTGTTCGACTATTTCGTCGCGGCCGCGCGCGAGCGCCATCCGATCGTCGAGACGGGCGAGTTCGGCGCCGACATGCAGGTGTCGCTCGTCAACGACGGCCCCGTGACGTTCTGGCTGCAAGTGCGGCCCTGACACTTTCCCGGAGACGCGCCGCGATGGCCGCCACGCAGATTCTGTTCATTCGCCATGGCGAAACGGCCTGGAACCGCATCAAGCGCATCCAGGGCCATATCGACATTCCGCTGGCCGAAACGGGGCTCGCGCAGGCGCGGCGGCTGGCCGTCCGGCTCGCGCGGGAAGCGCGCGAAGGGCAGCGGATCGACGCGATCTATTCGAGCGACCTGATGCGCGCGCAGCAGACCGCGCAACCCTTTGCCGATGCGCTCGGGCTGCCGCTGCAGTTGCGCGAAGGGCTGCGCGAACGCGCGTACGGCGTGTTCCAGGGGCATGACAGCACCGAGATCGAGACGCTGTTTCCGGACGCCTACGCCGCGTGGCAGACCCGCGACCCGGGTTTCGCGCCCGACGGCGGTGAGTCGCAGCGCGAGTTCTATCACCGTGTGCTGCATGCACTCGAGCCGATCGTCGCGGCGCATCCGGGCGGCCGGATCGCCTGCGTCGCGCACGGCGGCGTGCTCGACTGCGTGTACCGCTTTGCAAATGGTCTCGAGTTGTCGGCTCCGCGCAGCTATCAACTGCTCAACACGAGCATCAACGTCGTCGATTACGCCGATGGCCGCGCGCAGGTCGTGCAATGGGCCGACGTGTCGCATCTGGACGCCGCGATCGACGACGACGGGTATCGCAAGGTACTCTGATCCGATCGTATCGGGCCGGCCGGGGTCGCTTCGTACGAGCGTGCGCGGAGGCAAGCTCGTCAGCTTGTCACCGTATTTCCCGGCAAATCGAAATGATCCGAAGGATCGTCAGGCGGGCGGGTTGCCGTCGGGCGGTGGCGCGGTCGCGCGGCGGCGTGCGCGTTTCGACGCGCCGTTGACGAGCGCCCAGCGCAGCACGGGGGCGACGGCCCGAACCCCGGGCCTGACCACCGCACGCCGCAGCGGTGCGAACGTCGATACACCGAGCATGCGCTGCGCCCACGGCGGCAACAGGTCGATTCCCGCATGCATGATCAGCGACGCGGCCGGCCGCAGCGCGGGTGTCGCGACCGGCACGTTCAGCAGGATGTCCATCACTTCGAAGGTGCGCGGCCCGGCCGCGAGCTCGGGCTGCATGCGCGCGAGATAGGCCGCCACCTCGACCCGCGAACGGGGAACGTCGCGGGCGCCGAGCAGCTCGGCGACCAATGCCGTTTCAGCGTAGTAGCCATCCTGCAACTCGCCCGGCAGAGACGGATTCACATAGCGCAGATGCGCGGCGAGGAAGCTCGATACTTCCGCGACATGCACCCAGGTCAGCAACGCCGGATCGTCGGCCCGGTACGGCCGGCCGTCGGGCGCGGTGCCCGATATGCGCGCGTGGATCGCTTTCACGCGCTCGATCAGCGCGAGCGCGTCCGCGCGGCTTCCGAACGTCGTGCCCGTGATGAACGTGGCGGTGCGCCGCAAGCGGCCGAGGATGTCGGTGCGAAACGACGAGTGATCCCAGACGCCCGCGAGCGCGAGCGGATGAAGCGCCTGCAGTAGCAGCGCCGCGATGCCGCCCGTCATCATCGACGTGAAATCGGCATGCACGCGCCAGCAGATGGCGTCGGGGCCGAACAGCCCCGGATCCCCGGGCGGCGACGACAGATCGAGCGACGGACCGCCGCCGCCTGCCGTCAGGTGCGTGACGCCGGCCACGAGCCGCTCGCGGATCGGCTCGGCCCAGCGCGGGCTGGGTGCGGGGCGAGGGTTGGGCGGCGTGGTCATGGCTGGCTTGGCGCGGGCGGCTACTTTCCGGCGGGGGGGTCCCACATCCCGCGTTCGTTGCCGGCGTCGGGCGCGGAGAGTCCGAAATGGCGATACGTGAGCAGCGTCGCGACGCGCCCGCGCGGCGTGCGCTGCAGGAAGCCCTGCTGAATCAGGTACGGCTCGAGCACGTCCTCGATCGTGTCGCGTTCCTCGCCGATCGCCGCCGCGAGGTTGTCGATGCCGACCGGGCCGCCGTCGAACTTGTGCAGGATAGCCTCGAGCAGCTTGCGGTCCATCAGGTCGAAGCCGACCGGGTCGACGTCGAGCATCGCGAGCGCGGCGTCGGCAACGGCCGCGGTGATCTGGCCGTCAGCTTTCACTTCCGCAAAGTCGCGCACGCGTCGCAGCAGCCGGTTCGCGATCCGCGGCGTGCCGCGCGAGCGCTTCGCGATCTCCAGCGCGCCGCTCGGATCGATATGCGCGTTCAACAGCGACGCCGAGCGCCGCACGATGCGCGCCAGCTGGTCGGCATCGTAGAACTCGAGGCGCGCGACGATCCCGAAGCGATCGCGCAGCGGATTGGTCAGCATCCCCGCACGCGTGGTCGCGCCGACCAGCGTGAACGGCTGCAGGTCGAGCTTCACGCTGCGCGCGGCCGGCCCTTCGCCGATCATGATGTCGATCTGGTAGTCCTCCAGCGCCGGATACAGGATTTCCTCGACGACCGGCGACAGCCGGTGGATCTCGTCGATGAACAGCACGTCGTTCGCTTCGAGGTTGGTCAGCAGCGCGGCGAGGTCGCCCGCGCGCTCGAGCACGGGGCCCGACGTCTGGCGCAGGTTCACGCCCATCTCGCGCGCGATGATGTGCGCAAGCGTAGTCTTGCCGAGGCCCGGCGGCCCGAACAGCAGCACGTGGTCGAGCGGCTCGGAGCGGCGCTTCGCGGCCTCGATGAAGATCTCGAGCTGGCCGCGCACTTTTTCCTGGCCGACGTAGTCGTCGAGCTGGCGTGGCCGCAGCGCGCGTTCGAACACCTCCTCGTGCGACGAGGATGGCGTGGCGGCGATGATCCGCTCGGCGGCGAGTTTGTCGGTTTCAATCATGCGGCCATTGTACCGCGCGCCGTCACGCGGCCGAACTGGCCGAACGGCCGACTGGCGCGCGCCGCCCGGCGGCGCGACACTGGCTCCGACAGTCGGCTCTGGCGCCTGCCCGCGCCGCCGTTACACCTTCGACAGTGCCTTGAGCGCGAGTTTGATGCCCTCGGACACGCCGGTGCCGGCCGGCACGTTCTTGATCGCGGCGAGGCCTTCCTTTTCGGAATAGCCGAGCGCGACGAGCGCGTTGAGGATGTCGGTCGCGTGATCAGACTGCGATGCGGCGCCGGCGAGCGCACCGAGGTCCGCGCCGAGCTTGCCCTTCAGCTCGAGCAGCAGGCGCTCGGCGGTCTTCTTGCCGATGCCGGGCAGGCGCGTGAGGCGCGCGGCGTCCTGCATCGTCACCGCCTGCGCGAGCTCCTGCACGCTCATGCCGGAGAGCACGGTGAGCGCCATGCGCGCGCCGATGCCCGTGATCTTCAGCAGTTCGCGGAAGGTCGTGCGTTCCTGCGGCGTCAGGAAGCCGTACAGCAGGTGCGCGTCCTCGCGCACGATCTGCTGCGTGAGCAGCACGACGCGCTCGCCCGTCTGCGGCAGGTTGTAGAAGGTGCTCATCGGCACGTCGATTTCATAGCCGACGCCGTTGCAGTCGACGAGCAGGTGAGGCGGGTTCTTTTCGAGCAGGATGCCGGCGATGCGACCGATCATGGATGGCGGGATGCGAGGAGGAAAGCGCGAGTGTAGCGCAGGTGCGGCGCGATGCCGATGGGTTGGCCGTCAGGTCGGGGCGATGTACCGCGCGAGCGCGACGCGCGGGGCCGCGCGCCGCATCGGGCGATTGGGCGATTGCGTGCCGTTGCGTCAGCGGACGAGCCGGCCGCGCCGCACGCGCAGCCCCTTTTTCGCGAGCGCCGGCGCGAGGCCGCCGATCGCGCCGAGCGTACTGCCGCTGTGCGCATGGCAGATCGCCATCCCGAGCGCGTCGGCCGCGTCGCTGCCGGGCTGGCCGGTGAGGTTGAGCAGCCGTGTGACCATCTCCTGCATCTGCGACTTGGTCGCGCGCCCGTAACCGACGACGGCCTGTTTCAGTTGCAGCGCGGTGTATTCGGCGACCGGCAGGCCGCCGGAAACGAGTCCGCAGATCGCGGCGCCGCGCGCCTGGCCGAGCAGCAGCGTCGACTGCGGGTTCACGTTGACGAACACCTGCTCGATCGCGGCCTGGTCGGGCGCGTGTTCGCGCACGAGCGTCGATACGCCCTGGAAGATCGTGCCGAGCCGCGTGGCCAGGTCGGCCGTCGGCGTGCGGATCACGCCGCTTGCGACATAGGCGAGCCGGTGGCCGCTGACGTCGATGACGCCGAAGCCGGTGACGCGCAGGCCGGGGTCGATGCCGAGAATTCGCATGAGTGAGGAGAAAAACCAGATGCAGCGATACTACAACGAATGGTGCGTGGCGCCGGCCGCATTGTCGCGTGCGCCGGCGGCGCGCAATAAAAAACCCGGCGGGTGCGATGCCGCCGGGTTTGGGTACCGCGACCGCGCGGGCCGCGTGCGATCAGTGACGGAAGTGACGCACGCCCGTCAGGATCATCGCGATGCCGTGCTCGTCCGCTGCCGCGATCACTTCGTCGTCGCGCATCGAACCGCCCGGCTGGATCACGCAGGTCGCGCCTGCCGCCACGACGACGTCGAGACCGTCGCGGAACGGGAAGAACGCATCCGACGCGACGGCCGAGCCAGCCAGCGTCAGGCCCGCGTTCTGCGCCTTGATGCTCGCGATGCGCGCGGAATCGACGCGGCTCATCTGGCCTGCGCCGACGCCGAGCGTCATGCCGTTGCCGCAGAACACGATCGCGTTCGACTTCACGTACTTCGCGACGCGCCATGCGAACAGCAGGTCATCCATTTCCTTCGCGCTCGGCTGGCGCTTCGTGACGACGCGCAGCTCGCTCGGCTGCACGTTCTTCGAATCGAGCGACTGCACGAGCAGGCCGCCGCCCACGCGCTTCAGGTCGAAGGCGTTATGGCCGTCACCCAGCGCGATCTCGAGCAGGCGCACGTTCTGCTTCGCGGCGAACACCTGCTTCGCGGCGTCCGAGAACGACGGCGCGATCAGCACTTCGACGAACTGCTTCGCCACCGCCTGCGCGGCCGCCTCGTCGACTTCGCGGTTGAACGCGATGATGCCGCCGAACGCCGACGTCGGGTCGGTCTGGAATGCCTTCGCGTATGCGTCGGCCGAGTCGTTGCCGACCGCGACGCCGCACGGGTTCGCATGCTTGATGATCACGCAGGCCGGCGCGTCGAACGTCTTCACGCATTCCCACGCCGCGTCCGAATCCGCGATGTTGTTGTACGACAGCTCCTTGCCCTGCAGCTGGCGGTAGTTCGCCAGTGCGCCGGCCGGCGCCGCGAGGTCGCGGTAGAACGCGGCGCTCTGGTGCGGGTTCTCGCCGTAGCGCAGGTCCTGCACCTTGTCGAACGCCATGTTCAGCGTCGCCGGGTACGCGCTGCGCGACGCGTGCTGCAGCTCGTCGGTCAGGCTCGTCAGGTAGTTCGTGATCGCGCCGTCGTACTGCGCGGTGTGCGCGAACACCTTCGTCGCGAGGCGGAAGTTGGTCGCGTAGCCGATCGCGTTGCCGTTCGCCTTCATTTCGTCGAGCACGACCGCGTAGTCGGCCGGATCGACCACGACCGTCACGTCACGGTGGTTCTTCGCGGCCGAGCGCAGCATCGTCGGACCGCCGATGTCGATGTTCTCGATCGCGTCGGCGAGCGTGCAGTCGTCCTTCGCGATCGTCGCGACGAACGGATACAGGTTCACGACCAGCAGGTCGATCGTCGGGATGTCGTGCTGCTCCAGCGCCTGCATGTGCTCGGGCAGGTCGCGGCGGGCGAGGATGCCGCCGTGCACCTTCGGGTGGAGCGTCTTCACGCGCCCATCGAGCATTTCCGGGAAGCCCGTGTAATCAGCCACTTCGGTAACGGGCAGGCCCGCGTCGGCGAGGAGTTTCGCGGTGCCGCCGGTCGACAGCAGCTTGACGCCGAGGTCGGACAGCGACTTCGCGAAGTCGACGATGCCGGTCTTGTCGGAAACGGAAATGAGCGCTTGCTTGATCATGATGGAACCACCAATAGCCAGGGAAACGGGGACGGGACGGCCGGCCTACAGCAGGCCGTGCTGCTGCAGCTTCTTGCGCAGCGTATTGCGATTGATGCCGAGGTACTCCGCGGCGAGCGACTGGTTGCCGCCGGCCTGTACGAGCACGACCTCGAGCATCGGCTTTTCGACGCAGGACATCACCATTTCATAGACGTCGTGCGGATTGGAGCCGTCTAGATCCCGGAAATACACGTCCAGGCTCTCGCGGACACATTGTTCGATGTTGTGCTTGCTCATGCTGCTAACTGGTTATGGTCGTCCGACTCGCGCTGGCCGTTTTCCTCTTCGTCATCGACGTAGACGAGGTGGTCCGACAGCGCCTTTTGCGCCTCGAAGAATGCATTGACGGCGGCGAGCTGCTCGCGGGTGGAATCGAGCGTGTTCATCCTGTGCCGGAACCCGTTGGCACCGGAAAGGCCGCGAGTGTACCAGCCGATGTGCTTGCGCGCAGTACGGACTCCGGTGAATTCACCGTAGAACGCGTAGTGGTCTTCCAGGTGTTCGTTCATCACGTGCTGGATCTCGTCGATCCGCGGCGGGGGCAGCAGCTCGCCGGTTTGCAGGAAATGATCGATTTCACGGAACAGCCACGGCCGGCCTTGCGCGGCGCGACCGATCATCAGCGCGTCGGCGCCGGTTGCGTCGAGCACGGCCTTCGCTTTCGCCGGCGACGTGATGTCGCCGTTCGCGACGACCGGGATGCACACGGCCGCCTTCACGGCCGCGATGGTGTCGTATTCCGCGTCGCCGCGGTAGAGGTCGGCACGCGTGCGGCCGTGCACGGTCAGCATCGAGATGCCGGCCGCTTCGGCGAGGCGCGCGACCGTGATCGCGTTCTTGTGCTCGCGATCCCAGCCGGTGCGGATCTTCAGCGTGACGGGCACCGCATCCGGCCCCGTGCCGACCGCCGCGACCACGGCCTCGACGATCCGCTGCACGAGCGGCTCGTTCTGCAGCAGCGCGGAGCCGGCCGCGACGTTGCAGACCTTCTTCGCCGGGCAGCCCATGTTGATGTCGATGATCTGCGCGCCGTTGTCGACGTTGTAGCGGGCCGCTTCGGCCATCATCGCGGGATCGGCGCCGGCGATCTGCACCGCGATCGGCTCGACTTCGCCTTCGTGGTTGGCACGCCGCATCGTCTTCGCGCTTTTCCACAGCTGCGCATTGGACGCGACCATCTCGGACACCGCGTACCCGGCCCCCAGCCGCTTGCACAGCTGGCGGAACGGACGATCCGTCACGCCGGCCATCGGCGCGACGAACAGGTTGTTACGCAAAACGTGAGAGCCGATAACGGGCATCGCAATGGCACCGCCCGCGAGCGCCGGGCGTCGCGGGCAAAAAAGGCGGAGGGAAAACGCGCATTTTACCGTATTCCCATGGGCCGCCGATTTGACCCGGTTTGCGTGATCCGGCTGCGCGCAACTGACGTGCGCAACTGACGCGCGATGCGCCGCGCGTCAGTTGCGCTGGCCGAACATCATCTGGCGCGCGATCGCCTTCTTCAGCGGCGGCACGAATTCGAGCGCGGTGAGCGCCGCGCCGCGCAGCAGCGGAAGCGGGCCGGCCTCGACCGTGAACAGGCGCGCGAGCGTGTCGGTCGCGCCGATCGTGAAGCGCCGGTCGAGCGCGCGCCGCGCGTTGAAGGTCGCGAGCGCGGTCGCTTCGAAGCCTTGCGTGGACAGCGAATCGACGAGCGTGTGCGCATCGCGCAGCCCGAGGTTGAGGCCCTGGCCGGCGACCGGATGCAGCGTTTGCGCGGCATTGCCGACGATCGCGATGCGTCCGTTGACGAGCGTCTGCGCCGCGGTCAGGCCGAGCGGGAACGATGCGCGCCCGGCGATCGCGACGAACTGACCCATGCGTTCGCCGAACGCGGCGCCGAGCTCGCGCAGGAACTCGGCGTCGGGAAGGGCGGCGCGGCGGGCTGCTTCGTCGGGCATGCAGCACCACACGAGCGAATAGTCGGCGCCGCCAAGCGGCAGCAGCGCGAGCGGGCCTTCATGCGTGAAGCGTTCCCACGCGACGTTCGGGCGCGGCGCCGAGACCGTGACCGTGCCGACGATCGCGGTCTGACCGTAGTCCCGGCGATGCTTGCCGGTCTCGGCCTGCTGTTCATGGAACAGCCCGCCTTCCGCGTTGATGACGATGCGCGCGCGCAGCGTGCGCTCGCCTTGCGGGCCGTCGAGCGTCAGCGTGACGCCGTCGGCGTCCTGTTGCGGCGCGCGGGCGGTGGTCGACGTGAGCCAGTCGACGCGCGTGCCGCGCACCGCCTGCGCGAGCGCCTGCACGATCGAGCCGTAGCGCACCACGTAGCCGAGCGCGGCGAGGTCGTGCTCGTCCCGGTCGATCAGCGTGCGGCCGAAGTGGCCGCGCTGCGACACGTGGATGTGTTCGATCGGCGTCGCGTCGGCCGGCCACGCGAGCGTGTCGAGCAGCACGCGGCTGCCGTGCGACACGGCGATCGCGCGCGGATCGTTCGCGTTCGCGGCCGGCTCGCGCGCGTCGATCAGCGCGATCGACGCGTGCTGCGTCGCGCTGCGTCGTGCGAGCCAGCCGGCAAGCGCGAGCCCGACGGGGCCCGCGCCGACGATGGCAAGGTCGTAGTCCGGCGTGGCCGGGGAGGAAGCGGTCGTCATCAGTGTTCGTGAAACGGGGTAACGGTCAACGGCGGATCGGCAGGGATCGATGGCGGCCTGCGGCAAGCTCAGGCGGCGTGCGCCGCGCCCGCGCGCATCAGCGCCTCGATCTCGGCGGCCGCCACCGGCACGTCGCGCGTGATCAGCTCGCAACCGTGCTCGCGCACGATCGCGTCGTCTTCGATGCGGATGCCGATGTTCCAGTATTCGGACGGCACGTCTTCGGCGGCCCGCACGTACAGGCCCGGCTCGACGGTGAGCGTCATCCCGGGTTTCAGCGTGCGCCATGGCAGCGCGCCGTTGGCGTCGCGCTCGGCGAGCCGCTCGCGGTAGTCGCCGCAATCGTGCACGTCCATGCCGATCCAGTGGCCGGTGCGGTGCATGTAGAAGCGTGCGTACGCGCGCTCGGCGATCACGTCGTCGACGCTCGCGAAGCGTGTCTTCGGGATGATGCCGGTATCGAGCAGGCCCTGCGCGAGCACGCGCACGGCTGCGTCGTGCGGCGCCTCGAACGGCACGCCTGCGCGCGTCGCGTCGATCGCGGCCTGCTGCGCGGCGAGCACGATGTCGTACAGCGTGCGCTGCGCGGGCGAGAAGCGCCCGTTGGCCGGGAACGTGCGCGTGATGTCCGACGCGTAGCCGTCGAGTTCGCACGCGGCATCGATCAGGATCAGGTCGCCGTCCTGCGCGGCCGCGTTGCCGGCCGGGTAGTGCAGCACGCACGCATTCGCGCCGGCCGCGACGATCGAGCCGTACGCGGGCGCCTGCGCGCCGTGCTTGCGGAACGTATAGAGCAGCTCGGCCTCGAGTTCGTATTCGCGGATGCCCGGGCGGCACACCTGCATCGCGCGGCGATGCGCGAGCGCCGAGATGTGCGCGGCGCGCATCATGATCGCGAGCTCGTGTTCGTCCTTCACGAGCCGCATGTCGTCGAGCAGCGGCGTGAGGTCGAGCATCGCGTCCGGCGCGGCGACACCGGCGCGCGCCTGCGCGCGCACCGCATCGATCCAGCCGGCGAGCTGGCGGTCGAACTCGGCCGATGCGCCGAACCGGTAGTGCACGGTGCCCGCATCGGCGAGCAGCCGCGGCATTTCGGTGTCGATCACGTCGACCGCGTAGGCCGTGTCGAAACCGAACGCATCGCGCGCGGCCTCGGGCCCGTAATGGAAACCTTCCCAGATCTCGCGGTCGGCATTCTTCGCGCGGCAGAACAGGATCGATTCCGGCGCGCCGTGCCCGGCCGCGTTCAGCACGAGCACGGCGTCCGGCTCGGTGAAGCCCGTCAGGTAGTGGAAGTAGCTGTCATGCCGGTACGGAAAGGCCGTATCGCGGTTGCGCAGCATTTCCGGCGCGGTGGGGACGATGGCGACGCCGCCGCCCGCGGCGCGCAGTGCGGCAAGCACGCGTTCACGGCGCTGGCGGTAGACGTCGACGGCGATGGCGGTATCGAGGGGCGCGTTCATTCGTGCGATTGTAGCGCCGCCGGACGCGGCGCGTGAGGGCGGTGGCCGCAAGCCCCGCCGGACGGGGCTCCGCGACGGCTGTTGCAAACCATCCACAGGCCGGACGGGCGATTTTCTACCCGGCCGCGCCGGCCGGTTATGATCGACGACAACGTATACTCTCGGCGGTTCCCTTAAAAAGGCAGATGATGAAATTAATCGGTTCGCTCAGCAGCCCGTTCGTCCGCAAGGCGCGGATCGTGCTTGCTGAAAAGAAGATCGACTACAAGCTGGAGCTCGAGAACGTGTGGGCGCCGGAGACGAACATTCATGCATCGAATCCGCTCGGCAAGGTCCCGTGTCTCGTGATGGAAGATGGTGCCGCGGTGTTCGATTCCCGCGTGATCTGCGAATACGTCGATACGCTGTCGCCGGTCGGCAAGCTGATTCCGCCGTCGGGGCGCGAGCGTGTCGAAGTGCGTTGCTGGGAAGCGCTGGGCGACGGCGTGCTCGACGCGGCCGTTGCGATCCGTCTCGAACACACGCTGCGTGAAGAAGCCCAGCGCAGCGCGAGCTGGATCGCGCGCCAGCAGCGCAAGATCGACGACGGTCTCGTCGCGATGTCGCAGGGCCTCGGCGGCAAGACGTGGTGCGTCGGTAATCATTACACGCTCGCCGACATCGCACTCGGCTGCGCGCTCGGCTACCTCGACTTCCGGATGCCCGAGCTCAACTGGCGCGAGCGCCATCCGAACCTCGACAAGTATTTCGTGAAGCTGTCGCAGCGGCAGACCTTCGCCGACACGCTGCCGCCAGCCTGACCCGCTGCCGGCGGGCAGATCGAGCCGACAAAAGAAAAGCGCCCCGCGGGGCGCTTTTCTCTTTGGCGGATCGCCCGGCGACGGGCGATCGCAGGTCTCACGCGTCAGTCGACCGACGCGTAAACGGTTTCGCCGAGCACGAACGAATCGCTGCGCGCGATCGGCCACCACTTGTCGTACAGCGAATAGCCGCAGGTCCGGCCGTCGAGCAGCGCGCCGGGCTTCAGGTACTTCAGCAGCTGCGACATCAGCCGGACCTCGTGCGGCGCGACGCGCTGCACGATGTGATGCGCGCGCAGCTCGGACGGATGGCCGAGGCCGGCCGCCTGCACGAGCTCCTGCAGCGCATGCAGCGTGTTGCGGTGGAAGTTGTACACGCGCTCGGCCTTGTCCGGCACGACGAGGGCGCGCTGGCGCACCGGGTCCTGCGTGGCGACGCCGGTCGGGCAGCGGTCGGTGTGGCAATGCTGCGCCTGGATGCAGCCGACCGCGAACATGAAGCCGCGCGCCGAGTTCACCCAGTCCGCGCCGATCGCGAGCGTGCGCGCGATGTCGAACGCGGTGATGATCTTGCCGCTCGCGCCGATCTTCACGCGGTCGCGCACGCCGATCCCGACGAGCGTGTTGTGCACCAGCAGCAGCCCTTCCTGCAGCGGCACGCCGACATGGTCGGTGAATTCGAGCGGCGCGGCGCCGGTGCCGCCTTCCGCGCCGTCGACGACGATGAAGTCGGGCACGATGCCCGTCTCGATCATCGCCTTCGCGATCCCGAAGAACTCCCACGGATGTCCGATGCACAGCTTGAAGCCGGTCGGCTTGCCGCCCGACAGCGTGCGCAGCCGCTCGACGAATTCGAGCAGCCCGCGCGGCGTCGAGAATTCCGAGTGCGTCGCGGGCGAGATGCAGTCCTTGCCCATCGGCACGCCGCGCGTCTCGGCGATCTCGGGCGTGATCTTCGCGGCCGGCAGCACGCCGCCGTGCCCGGGCTTCGCGCCTTGCGACAGCTTGATCTCGATCATCTTGACCTGCGGATCGGCGGCCTGCTTCGCGAACTTGTCCGGGTTGAACGTGCCGTCTTCGCTGCGGCAGCCGAAGTAGCCGGACGCGATTTCCCAGATGATGTCGCCGCCGTTCTCGCGGTGGTACTTCGACAGCGAGCCTTCACCGGTGTCGTGCGCGAAACCGCCTTTCTTCGCGCCGAGGTTCAGCGAGCGGATCGCGTTCGCGGACAGCGAGCCGAAGCTCATCGCCGAGATGTTGAAGATCGAGATGTCGTAGGGCTGCGCGCGGTTTGCGCCGACCCGGATGCGGAAGTCGTGGTTCGGCAGCTTCGTCGGCGCGAGCGAGTGGCTGATCCATTCGTGCGCGACGGCCTTCACGTTCAGTTCGGTGCCGTACGGGCGGTTGTCGGCGACATTCTTCGCGCGCTGGTAGACGAGGCTGCGCTGCGCGCGCGAGAACGGTTTCTCGTCGGTGTCGTCCTCGACGAAATACTGGCGGATCTCGGGGCGGATGAATTCGAACAGGAAGCGGAAATGGCCCCAGAGCGGGTAATTCCGCAGGATCGCGTGACGGTCCTGTTTCAGGTCGTACAGGCCGAGGGCGACGAGGGCGACGGGGATGATGATCCACAGCCAGGAAAGCACGTGGATCGACGCGAGGGCGGCCGCTGCGACGAGCAACAGCACGGCACACCACATCGCGAGGTAGCGTCTGGAAAGCATGGGGACTCCGTAAGAGAATGCCGCCATGCGTACGCTGCGCGGCGGCGCACCGGCCGCGGCGGAATCGTGTTCCGCCGGGCGCGGCGTGCCGCAAGTCTAAACCGAATGGATGTCAGCGTGCTTCGGCCAGCGCGCCCGCGTGGCCTGCCGCCGCTGCCGGCGCCGTCTGGCCGGGCTGGCCGGGCTGGCCGGTAGCCGCGAACTCGATGATGCCGCCGCCCAGGCAGATCTCGCCGTCGTACAGCACGGCCGACTGGCCGGGCGTGACCGCCCATTGCGCGTCGTCGAACGCGAGCGAGAAGCGCTCGCCGTCGGCCCGGCCAAGCGCGGCCCGGCCGAATGAACACGCGGCGTCCGCCTGCCGGTAGCGCGTCTTGGCGCCGCACGAGAAGCCTTCGGCCGGCGGCTCGCCGGCGACCCAGCTCACGTTGCCGGCGACGAGCTGACGCGACAGCAGCCACGGATGGTCGTGGCCCTGCACGACGTACAGCGTATTCGACGCGATGTCCTTCGCGGCGACGAACCACGGTTCGCCGCTGCCGTCCTTGCTGCCGCCGAGGCCGATGCCCTTGCGCTGGCCGAACGTGTAGAACGCGAGGCCGATGTGCTCGCCGATCACCTTGCCGTCCGGCGTCTTCATCGGGCCCGGTTTCGTCGGAAGATAGCGGTTCAGGAAGTCGCGGAACGGCCGTTCGCCGATGAAGCAGATGCCCGTCGAGTCCTTCTTCTTCGCGTTCGGCAGGCCGATCTGCGCGGCGATCTCGCGCACCTTCGTCTTCGGGATCTCGCCGAGCGGGAACATCGTCTTCGACAGTTGCGCCTGGTTCAGCCGGTGCAGGAAGTACGACTGGTCTTTCGTATGATCGAACGCCTTCAGTAGTTCGAAGCGACCGTCGCGCTCGCGCACGCGCGCGTAGTGGCCGGTCGCGATCATTTCCGCGTCGAGCGACATCGCGTGATCGAGGAACGCCTTGAACTTGATCTCGGCGTTGCACAGAACGTCGGGGTTCGGCGTGCGGCCGGCCGAGTATTCGCGCAGGAATTCGGCGAACACGCGATCCTTGTACTCAGCCGCGAAATTCACGGCTTCCACGTCGATGCCGATCAGGTCGGCGACCGACACGACGTCGATCCAGTCCTGGCGCGTCGAGCAGTATTCGCCGTCGTCGTCGTCTTCCCAGTTCTTCATGAACAGGCCGACCACGTCGTACCCTTGTTCCTTCAGCAGCCACGCGGTCACCGACGAATCGACGCCGCCCGACATGCCCACTACTACACGGCGCTTGGTCATTTGCTTACCGCCTGGCGGTCGAATGCGTCCGGACGCGGCGCGACCGAATGCGTATGCAGGAAATCGAGCGGAATGCGCCGCCCGGCGAGATAGTCGTCGACGCAGCGCATCACCGCCGGCGAGCGGTGGCGCTCACTGCACGCGCGCAGTTCGTCGGCGCTCATCCACAGCGTGCGGACGATGCCGTAGTCGAGCACGTGGCCCGGCAGCGGCTCGCCGGCCGTGCCGCAGAACGTGAAGCGCAGGTAGGTCGCGCCGGCGGTGCCGGGGCGGTCGTAGTGCGCGAGATAGACGCCGACGAGCGCGTCGGGCACGAACGGATGCGCGGTTTCCTCGAGCGTCTCGCGGATCACGGCGTCGGCGAGCGTCTCGCCGGCTTCGAGATGGCCGGCCGGCTGGTTGATGCGCAGGCCCGTGGAGGTTTCTTCCTCGATCACGAGAAAGCGACCGGCGCGCTCGACGAGCGCTGCAACGGTCACATGCGGGGTCCAGATTTCGGGTTTCATGGTTCGGCATTTTACCGGTTGCGCCCGGACGCTGCCGGCCCCCTTCGTTGGGCGGATCCGACCCTGATCGGTCGGTGTTGCGGCTACGGGTGGCCGATTTGCCGTGGCGGATCGGCGGCGCGGCGGGGCCGTTAGCGGCGAACGGCCCGAGCGGCCTGAGCGGACCGAACGGACCGAACGGATCGAACGGATCGAACGGATCGAACGGATCGAGCGGACCGCGGACCGAGCGGACCGAACGGCCCGGACCCCGGACGCCCCCGACGGATGGAATGGCCCGAACGCACCGAACGCACGGGAGACGCTAAATCGCGCCCCATTTTTCACGGCGCGACGATCGCCGCGACACAGCCGGCGATCGTCTCCCGCACGCGCACGATCGCCGGGTCGCGCTGCGTGCTCGTGCGCCAGCCGATCTCCACCGGATAACGCGGCAGCTCGACCGGGCACGCGAGGGCGCGCAGCGACGTCGACTGCGCGATCGCGCGTGCGGCGTGCGCCGGAATCGTCGCCACCGCGGCGGAGCCGGCGAGCAGGTACGGCAGCGCCGCGAAGTGCGTGGTCGAGGCCACGACGCGCCGCTTGTGGCCGAGCGCGGCCAGCGCCTCGTCGACGATCCCGATCACGCCGCCCGACGACACGAGCACGTGATCGCGCTGCAGGAACTCGGCGAGTGCGAGCGTGCGCGGCGCTCCCGCGCGGCCGGCCGGATCGATCAGGCACGCGTAGCCGCCCGTGGCGACCGCGCGCCGGCTGAGGCCGTTGGCCGAGAACCCGCCCGACGCGATCGCGAGATCGACGCCGTGCCGCATCAGCGCGTCGCCCGCGATGCCGCTGTGCGTCTGCCGGAAGATCAGCCGGATGCCCGCGGCTTCCCTCGCGATGGCGTCGATCAGCGCGCGGCCGAGCGCGATCTCGAAGTCGTCCGACAAGCCGATCGAAATCGTGCGGCCGACCCGCTCGCCGCCGTCGGCCGCGATCGCAAGGCTTTCGCGGCAGCGGTCGAGCGCATCGGACAGGATCGGCTTGAGTTCGTCCGCGCGCGGCGTCGGCGCGAGCCCGCGGCCGGTGCGCACGAACAGCGGATCGGCGTAGATCACGCGCAGCCGCGCAAGCGCCGCGCTGACTGCCGACTGCGTGAGGCCGAGCCGCAGCGCCGCGCGGCTCGCGCCGCCTTCCTCGTACAGTGCCTCGAACACCTTCAGCAGGTTCAGGTCGACTCCGGCGATATCATCCGCATTCATGTCAGTTATCGTTGTATCGATTTGATCGATGAAATGATATCGATAAAGATGGCGTCACATCACTCACCCGGAGACGCCTTCATGTCCACCTCAGTTATCGCCGCGCTGCAGATCGGCGCATCACCCGCCGGCACGCGCGCCACGCTCGACACGATCCTCGGCTACGAAACCGCGATCCGCGACAGCGGCGCGTCGCTCGTCGTGCTGCCCGAAGCCGTGCTTGGCGGCTATCCGAAAGGCGAGAGCTTCGGCACGAGGCTCGGCTACCGGTTGCCCGAAGGCCGCGACGCGTATGCGCGCTACGCCGCGCAGGCGATCGACGTGCCGGGGCCCGAAACCGACGAACTGGCCGCGCTGTCGCAGCGCACGGGTGCGAGCCTCGTGGTCGGCGTGATCGAGCGCGGCGGCAGCACGCTGTACTGTACGGCGCTGTTCTTCGACCCGCGCGACGGGCTCGTCGCGAAGCACCGCAAGCTGATGCCGACCGGCACCGAGCGGCTGATCTGGGGGCAGGGCGACGGCTCGACGCTTCCCGTGGTCGACACGGCCGCGGGCCGCGCGGGGGCCGCGATCTGCTGGGAGAACCACATGCCGCTGCTGCGCTGCGCGATGTATGCGAAAGGCGTGCAGATCTGGTGCGCGCCGACCGTCGACGAGCGCGACCTGTGGCAAAGCTCGATGCGGCACATCGCGCACGAGGGGCGCTGCTTTGTCGTGAGCGCGTGCCAGGTGCAGCCGTCGCCGCGCGCGCTCGGCATCGACGTGCCGGGCTGGGATCCCGAGCGGCCGCTGATCCGCGGCGGCAGCGTGATCGTCGGGCCGCTCGGCGACCTGCTGACGGAGCCGCTGATCGGCGAGGCCGGCCTCGTGACCGCGCGCATCGATACCGACGAACTCGTGCGTGCGCGTTACGACTTCGACGTGGTCGGGCACTATGCGCGCGCCGACGTGTTTTCGCTGCACGTCGACGAGCGGCCGAAGCGGCCGGTGGTGTTCGAGGGCTGACGGGCGTTGCCGGGGCGCCGACGCCCCGGCGCTCGAATGGCGCGGAGCCGGCGGGGCGGCATCCGGCCTGCCGCTGCCGCGCGCGTCAGCGCATCGGCGCTTCCGCGATCCGCATGTAGTCGGCGATCCGCCGGCCTTCCATGTCCGGAAACTGCTCGTGCACGGTGATGTCGCCCATCCGCGCGATGTCGAAGGTGCGGAAGTCGCCGCGCAATTCGCACCACGCGCCGATCGTCCAGCGTCCGCCCCAGTAGACGAGCCCGAGCGGCCACACGCGGCGGCGCGTGTGCGCGCCGAGCCGGTCGCGGTAGTCGAAGCTGACGATGTGGTGCGTGTCGACCGCCTGATGGATCGCGTCGACCTTCGCGCAGAACGTCTCGTCGATGTGGAACGACGGCGCGAACACCGGCAGGCGGTCGAGCGCCGTGCGCTTGTCGGCCGGCATCGCCGAGGCGATCTTCGCGAGCGCGGAGCGTGCGCCACCCGCGAAGCGGGCGCCGCCCCAGGTCTCGAGCATCCGCGCGCCGACCGCGAGCGCCGCGAGCTCCTCGGCTGTGAACGTGAGCGGCGGCAGGCTCGCGTTGCGGTTCAGCCGGTAGCCGATGCCGGCTTCGCCTTCGATCGGCACCCCTGACAGTTGCAGGTCGCGCACGTCGCGATAGACCGTGCGCGGCGACACCGACAGCCAGTCGGCGAGCTGTTGCGCGGTCGTGAGACGTCGCCCGCGCAACAGCTCGGCGATCTGGAACAGGCGGTCGGCACGGCGCGTCATGGGTGCACCTCGACTCCAACGGCGACGGGAACTTCGCGATGATAGCGCCGCGCCGGCGGGATCGTGGACGCGCTCAGTGGCATTTTGGTGCGTGCAGGCCGACGCGGTTGCCTTCGGTATCGATCAGGTAGCCGATGTAGCCGTAGTTGTTCGGCAGCTCGACGACCGAGCCCTGCACGACGCCGCCCGCGCGCTTCGCGCGTTCGAGCGCCGCGACGACCGACTCGCCGGCGTTCAGATACACGAGCACGCCGTTCGCGCTCGGCTTCATCTGCTGCGGATCGAACACGATGCTGCCGCCCGTGCTCGACGCTTCGTGATCGAACATGGCCATCGGCACGCCGCCGATGACCTCGCGTTGCAGCGTCGTTTGCAGCACGGTTTCGTAGAAACGGATCGCCCGGTCGAAATCGAGGGACGGGATGTCGAACCACGCGATCGCGCGTTCGAGGGTGGCGGTTGAGGTTGCAGTTGCGGACGTCATGACGAGTTCCTTGTGTTGTTCGGGTTGTTGATGGAAACCAGCCTTGCATTGCGCCGGGACTGCAGTGTGATGGGGGGCTGCTGACAGCGTGCTGTCAGTAGTCGTGGCGGTGCTGACGAAAGGTGGCTTCGACAGCTTCGGCGGCGTCCCGGCCGGGCGGCACCGTACGGGATGGGCGGATCGAAGCGCGGCCGGCGCGGCCCCGCATGCCTCGGCGCCGCGCAACGAAAAACGCCCGGCGGATGCCGGGCGTCGTCAGGGTGTCAGCAGGCGGCCGCGGCGGCCGCTTCGCGTGTCAGGCGTCGCCTTCCGGCGCGGCAGGGCGTGCCTTCACGCTGCCGGCGATCAGGTCGAAGCGGAACAGCCGGCATTCGAGCGCGCCGTTGAACAGCGGCGTCTTCGCCGATTCGCGCAGCCGCAGCAGGCCCGGCAGCGACCGGTCCGACGTCAGCAAGAACGCCTGCCAGCCCGTGAAGCGCTGCTTGAGCGCATCGCCGAGCGCGTTGAAGAACTCGCTGTCCGGCGCGTCGGTGTGGGTGCGGCGGAATGCGTCGTCGTTGTCGCGGTTGCGGCCCGTCTCGCGTACCTCGCCGCGCGCGCTGCGGCCGCGCACCTCGATCCGCTCGCCGTACGGCGGGTTCGCGAGGATGATGCCCGGGCCGTCGCACGGCGGCGTCATGCCGCGCGCGTCGACCTGCTTGAGCCACACCGACGGCACGCCCGCGCGCTCGAGGTTCGCGCGCGCCTTCTCGAGCATGTCGCCGGAGATGTCGCTGCCGTACACGCCGAGCGCCTCGCGCTTGCCGCGCGCCGCGCGCTTCGCGTCGAGCGCCGGGACCTTCAGGCCCTGCCATGCGGTGATGTCGTACTGCTTGAGCTTTTCGAAGCCGAAACGGCGCTCGACGCCCGGCGCGACGCCGAGCGCGATCTGCGCGGCTTCCGCGAGGAACGTGCCGCTGCCGCACATCGGGTCGTACAGCGGGGTGCCGGGCGTCCAGCCCGTCAGGCGCAGGATGCCGGCCGCGAGGTTCTCGCGCAGCGGCGCCGCGCCCTTGTCGAGACGCCAGCCGCGCTTGAACAGCGGCTCGCCCGACGTATCGAGGTACAGCGTGCACTCGGTGGCCGTCAGGAACGCGAACACGCGCACGTCCGGCGCGCCGGTGTCGATGCTCGGCCGCGAGCCGGTCTTCTCGCGCATCCGGTCGCAGATCGCGTCCTTCACGCGCAGCGTCGCGAATTCGAGGCTCTTCAGCGGCGACTTGATCGCGGTGATGTCGACGCGCAGCGTCTGCGTCGACGCGAACCAGCGTTCCCACGGCTGCTCGAGCGCGAGCGCGTAGACGTCCTGTTCGGTGCGGTACGGGCGGTGCGCGATCTTCAGCAGGATCCGGCTCGCAATTCGCGAATGGAGGTTCGCGGCCATGCCGGCGGCCCAGCCGCCGCGGAAATGAACGCCGCCCGGGACCTGCGCGCCCGCGGTGAACGGCGCGCCGTCCAGATGGCGGCCGGCGATTTCGGCCAGCTCGGCGGCAAGCACCGCTTCGAGGCCGCGCGGGCAGGGAGCGAAGAATTCGTACAGGGTGGGCGAGGACATAAGGCGGGTGAGGGCGTGCAAAAGTCCACCATTGTACGCGGCGCGGGCGGCCGCGGCCGGTGTTGCGTCCGATTCGGGACGCCTGCGCACGTGCGGCGGCCGCGCCCGCGGGCCGGGCAGCCTGCGCGGCGGCGCCCTGGCGGGCGCCGCGCTACCGTCGCGGTCAGTGCGAGTCCGGCTGGCCCGCTCGCGCGGCCGGGGCGCCGGCCGGCCAGAACAGCGCGGACGGCTTCGACAGCACCGTGCGGACGATCGCGCCGACCAGCGCGCGCACCTTGGCGCGGCGCAGGCTGCGCGAGCGCACGGCCATCGTGAACGCGAGCGCGAAGCTCACGAGCACGTTGAGGATCGCCATGCTCAGCACGCCGGCGCAGGCCCACCACAATTCCGGCGTACTCAGTGCGTCCTTGCCGAGCACGCCGAGCGCGATCCCGATCGAGCCGGCCGACAGCGTCACGTGCCGCACCTCGAACGGGAACAGGAACACGGTGACGATCGCCGGCACCAGGCCGAGCATCAGGCCGAGGCCGACGTTCGCGACCACGCCCGCGACGTTCGACCGGCAGAAATGCGCGAGCTTCGCGGCGCCCGCAGCGCCGAGCGTGAGCCGCAGCCGGCGGTTGTATGTGAGCGCGTCGCCGACCCGGTGCAGCACGAACCAGTTGTCGGCCCAGCCCGCGAGCAGGCTCGACGACCACAGCAGCACGCCCGTGAGCGCGGCATAGAACGGCGTCGGGCCGAGCAGCGAGAACGAATGCAGCGTGGCGTGCGCCTTTTCCGGCGAGATCAGGTTGCCGTGCAGCAGGTGGCCCGCGAACAGCTGCACGAGCAGGCACACGGGCAGCACGACCAGCACGTTGCCGGAGATCGCCGCCGCCTGCGTGCGGATCAGCGCGATCACCGATGCGACGAACGCCTTCACGCCTTCGTCGTGACCGGTTTCGTCGAGCTCGCGCGCGAGCGTCGGCGCGGTCATCGCGGGTTGCTTGGTCGCGAGCGTGAAGTGCAGGAAGTGCATCAGCATGAAGCTCGCCGCGTAGTTGATGCCCGCGAGCAGCCCTTCGAGCATCGACTGGAGATGCGCGCCGGTGATCGCGAACTTCACGCACACGGTCGCGACGGTGACGAGGCCGCCGCCCGCGGCCATCCGCAGCATCTTCAGGTATTCGGCGCGGCCGCGCGAGATGTAGTGCTCGCCGGTGTCCGCGTTGGTCTCGACCAGCTTGCGCGCGAACAGCGAGAAGTTGCTGCGCACGAGGTGCGACACGCTCTGGCTGTTCTGGTTGGCGTCGACGAGCTCGGCCGTCAGGCGCGCCATCCCGCGCAGGTCGTCGCGCGCCATCCACGCGTTGAGCAGCGTTTCGGCGCGCAGGATGCGCATGCGCATCCGCTCGACCTGGAACACGATGTCGACCGACACGCCGTTGCGGTACAGGTGCGAGAACACGTCGTCGACCGCGGTCCGGCATTCGTCGAGCAGCACGCGCAGGTAGTTCACCTCGTGCAGCAGCTTGCTCGGATCGCCGCCGTCCTCGACGGCCGCGTGCGCCGTCTCGACCGCGAGCATCGCACGCGTGAGCCGGTAGAACGGCTGCGTTTCGAGCGGCTTGCGCGCGTCGTCGTCGGACAGGCGGCTGCGCACCGTCTGCGACAGGCCGGTCGAGCTGATCTGGCAGGTCAGGTTGTGCAGCGCGGCCAGCAGGTCGCGCGAGAACGAGCCGGGCTCGTGGCGTTCTTCGTCGGTGACGTCGTACGAATTCAGGTCGGCGAGGCGGGCGAGCAGGTCGTCGGGCAGCGCGTCGATCCATTGCGCGTCTTCCGGCGCCGGGAACATCAGCGTGAACAGCGCGCTCAGCTCGCGGCGGTTCGGCGCGGGCGGGATCAGCGACGAGTCGATCCGCTCGAACAGCGCGCCGAAGAAGCCGGAATGCACCGGCATCCCCGCGTCGCACAGCAGCGAGATGCCGTCGCATTCGCGCAGGATCCCGCGCAGGATGCGCGCCGCGTGCGATTTCCACACGGGATTGCGGTCGAGCACGTGGAACAGGTAGCGCAGCCGCGCGTGTGCCGGATACGTGCGCGTGTCGGCGTCGTGCGCGGCCGTCGCGTCCGGCGCGGGCTGCACCGCGCCGTTGCGGCGCAGCCAGTGCGCGAGCTCGATCAGCCATTCGCTGCGCTCGGCGTACGACGCGTCCGCGTCGGCATGCGCGAGCAGCGCGTCGAGCTGGTGGCCCGTACTGCGCGACGCGCGCCACTTCTTGATCAGGGTCGTCAGGGAACGAAACATAAACGGAATAGCGAAAGCCCTGGACGGGCGGGTTCGGGGTGCCGGCCGGGAACACGGCACGGCGCCGGGGGAACGGTAAGGCTGGTCAGGTGGCCGGAAATACGCGGCGACCCGCGATGCGGCTGCCTCGATGCGGTGCACGCGGTTCGCGCGCGGGCGCCCGGGAGACTCGGCGACCGGACCGGACAGGGGCGGATCGCCGCCGGCTGGCGCGCACGACAGGCGGCGCGAGCCGGAAAGTGCGTAGGATCGTCAATCGGGCGCGAAAACGCAAGCCGACCGTATGGCATGGCGCCGGTTCCGGCGGATTTTGACAAACAGTGCAAAGCGGCCGTCCGGCCGATGGGTGGCGCGCGGGGGCGGCTGCCTCGGCGATGGCGGCGGGGGCACGTGCGCGGCGGCGCGCACGCGGATCGCCGCCGACGGGCGCTATCGGGCGGCGCGTGCCGAATCCGGTTGCCGGTGCGAATACACCGGACGCCGGCCCGCGCGCCGCACGCTTACGCGCCGGACTTGCCGGTCGCGCCCGCGTCGCCGCCTGACGTCGGATTGGCCGGGCAGGGCAGCACGGGCGCGGTGGCCGTTGCCTTGGCCGACGCGGTCCGCGTCGCCGTCGCCGTCGCATCGCGCTGCGCTACCATCGCACGCACGCCGGCCGCTGCCTGCGACGCAATCACGTCGAGCGCGCGCCGGTGGCCGGCGACGAGCGCGTCGTAGCCATCGCCGACCGGTTCCGCGACGCTCGTGCGGCACGTCATCACCGCTTGCGTGCCGAGCGCGCGCACGCTCCACACCGCATCGATCGCCGCCCGCTTGCCGGGCCACGAATCGAAGCGCTGCAGGTTCACGCTGATCCGATAGACGGGCACGCCGACCGGGTACGCGGAATTCGCGACGTCGATCGTGTCGAGCTGCGCGGCGAGATCGTCGGACAGCGCGCGGCGGATCTCGTCGGCGGGCGGCGCGGCCCAGCGCTCCTGTTCAAGCACGTCGACCTGCGCGCCATTCTTCTGCACGACGAGCTGGTTCTTCGCGACCTGCTCGGGCACGCCGACGGACGGCACCTCGATCAGGAACGGCGGGTTGGCCGGCGCGGTGCGCACGGCGGCCGTGGCGCCGGCCGGGCTCAGCGTGTAGAACCGCGCGGGCGGCGAGCTGCACGCGGCGAGCGCGAGCACGGCGACAGCCGCCGCCGCGCCGCTCGCGAAACCGTTCACGCGTGTCGTCATTGTTGATCTCCTGGCTTGCCCTTGAGCAGCGATTCGGGGTGGCGCTCCAGATAGTCGGCGAGCGCGTTCAGGGATTGCAGCGTGCGCGTGAGCTCCTTCAGCGCGCCGCGCACGTCGGACTGCAGCGGCGAATCCTGCTGCAGCGTGGCCTGGGCGGTCGAGAAGGTCTGCTGCGCGGCCGACAGCGTATCGCGCGCTTGCGGCGCGATCTGCGTGTCGAGCTGCTTGAACAGCTTGTCGGCGTTCGACAGCGCGCTGTTCAGGTTCGCGCCGATCTGGTCGAACGGCACCTTGTCGAGCTTCTTCGCGATGTCGGCGACCTGCAGCTGCAGCTCGTCGAGCGTGTTCGGCACCGTCGGCAGCTCGAGCGGCTGGCGAGTGGTGTCGATCTTCGCGGGCGGCGCCTTCGGGAAGAAGTCGAGCGCGACGTACAGCTGGCTCGTCAGCAGGTTGCCGGTGCGCAGCTGGCCGCGCAGCCCGTGCTTGACGAGGCGCTCGACGATGTCGCGGCGGGCCGGTTCGCCCTGGCTCTCGATCGTTTCGCGGAACCGCCGGCCGAGCCGCTCCGGATACACGTTCATCGTGACCGGCATCAGGAAGTTCTTGGTCTTCGGATCGTAGTCGATGCCGATGTTCGTCACTTCGCCGAGCACGATGCCGCGGAAGTCGACCGGCGCGCCCACGGCGAGCCCGCGCAGCGACTGGTTGAAGTTCATCACGACCTGCAGCGGCTGGCCGTCCGGATCGCGCATCGCGTCGCCCTCGTCGGAGCCGAGGCGGAAGGTCGTGTTGTTCGGTGCGGTCGCGCCCGTGCCCTGGTTCGGCGGCGTCTGGAACGCGATGCCGCCGAGGATCACCGTCGCGAGCGACTGCGTGTTGAGCTTCAGGCCGCTCGAATCGAGCCGCAGGTCGACGCCGCTCGCCTGCCACCAGCGCGAGTTCACGCCGACGTACTGGTCGTACGGTGCATTCACGAACACGTTGAAGGTGACGCCCGTGCCGTCCTTGTCGAGGGAAAAGCCGACAACCTGCCCGACCTGCACGCGGCGGTAGTAGACGGGCGAGCCGATGTCGACGGAGCCGAGCGAATCGCCGCGCAGCACGTACTGCGTGCCCTTCTGGTCGCCGGTCACGGCCGGCGGGGATTCGAGCCCGGTGAAGTCGGTCTGCGTGTCCTGCCCGTGGCCGCCGTCGACGCCGATGTACGCGCCCGACAGCAGGGTGCCGAGCCCCGACACGCCGGTCGCGCCGACGCGCGGACGCACGATCCAGAAGCGCGATCCCTTGACCGCGAAGTCCTCGGCTTCCTTCTTCAATTGCACCTGGACGAGCACGCGCGACAGGTCTTTCGACAGCTTGATCGTCTTGACCATGCCGATCTCGACGTCCTTGTACTTGACCTGCGTCTTGCCCGGCTCGAGGCCTTCCGCGCTGTGGAAGCTGATCGAGATTTCCGGGCCGCGTTCGCGCACGGACTTGACGACGAGGCCGATGCCGATCAGCGCGGCGATCAGGGGCACGAGCCAGACGAGCGACGGCAGCCAGCCGCTTTTCGTCGAGATCGACGGGTCGGGCGGCCGGGACGCGTCGTGCTGCGGGCCTTGCGGACTATTCATGGTGTTTCCCTGAGGTTTCGACTGGATCCCAGATCAGGCGGGGATCGAACTGCATCGACGCGAGCATCGTCAGGATCACGACCGAGCCGAACGCGAGTGCGCCGGGGCCGGCCGTGATGACGGCGAGCGAACGGAAATGGACGAGCGCGACGGTCAGCGTCACGACGAAGATGTCGAGCATCGACCAGCGGCCGATCCGCTCGACGATGCGGTACAGCAGCGTACGCTGCAGCGGCCGCCACGTGGTGCGGCGCTGCGAACTGATCACGAGGATCAGCAGCACGCCGAGCTTGAGCATCGGCACGAGAATGCTGGCGACGAACACGACGACGGCGAGCGGCCAGTCGCCCGACGTCCAGAAATAGATGACGCCGCTCATGATCGTGTCCTCCTGCGAGCCGACGATCGACGACGTGCGCATGATCGGCAGCAGGTTCGCCGGGATATAGAGGATCGCGGCGGCGAGCAGCAGCGCCCAGGTGCGCATGATGCTGTCCGGCGTACGGAAATGGAGCCTGCTGCCGCAGCGCGCGCAACGCGCATGCGGATGATCGATCGTCTGCACGAGCCCACATGCGTGACAGCTGGCGTAGCCCTCGCGGGCCGCGTTCGGCGTCGTCATCGGCGGGGGTCTTGCGGCGGCGCGGCGCCGTCGGGCTGCCCGGGCGCGCGGCCGGCGCGCAGGTCGTCGGCGATGTCCCACAGCGTGCGCGGATCGAACATCAGCACGACGGCCGTCATCAGCGTGAGCGCGCCGAACGCGAACAGCGCGGCGTCGGGCACGACGCGCGCGAGGCTCACCATCTTCACGATCGTCACGACGATGCCGAGCATGAGTACCTCGATCATCCCCCACGGCCGCACGAGCTGGATCGTGCGCAGCACCAGGTTGAGGCCCGGCGGCACGACGCCGCGGCGGATCGGCAGCAGCACGTAAAGCAGCGCGGCCATCTCGACGAGCGGGAACAGCACGGTCGAGCAGAACACCATGACGCCGACGACTTCCATGCCCTGGTGCCACAGCGACTCGATCGCGCCGAGCAAGGTCGTCTGCACGCGCGTACCGTTCAGGTCCATCTCGAGGATCGGGAAGGTCTGCGCGATGACGAACGTGACCAGTGCCGCGACCGCGAGCGCGCTGATGCGCTCGATCTGCGTGGTGCTGTTGCGGTAGAGCAGCGCGTCGCAGCGCGGGCAGCGCGCGATTTCGCGACCGCTCAGGCGCGGTTTATGCAACAGTGCGTCGCATTCGTGGCAGGCAATCAGGTCGTATCGTTGCATGGAGGAGGCGGTTGCGTGACGGCGGAAACGTGTGCCGACGGGGCCGGAAGCCGCGCCAATCTTACCAAAACGGCCTTTTCGGCGCGTCAACGTTCCGTTATCGGGTGACCGATCGGTAACATGGCATCAACATGGCGGCCGGCTGGCGCGCCTGTCCTCAGAGTCCGCGCAGCACAAAAGGTTGCGGTAGCATGGCGGCCGTGGCAAGCGTCGGACGAATTTACCGGCGCGGCCGTTCGCTCAACTGAGGAAACCAAGATGGCATCGAAATCGCTGCCGGCCCGGCCGGTACGTTACACGCAGACCGCGATCGCGCTGCACTGGCTGATCGCGCTGCTGATCGTCTGCGGCTTCGCGCTCGGCTGGGTGATGACGGACATCCCCGGTTTCACGCCGACCAAGCTGAAGTATTTCTCGTGGCACAAGTGGATCGGCGTGACGGCGTTCGCGCTGGCCGTCGTGCGCGTGCTGTGGCGCGCGACTCATGCGTCGCCGGCGCTGCCGGGCAATACGCCGGCGTGGCAGCGGGCGGCTTCGCACGGCGTGCACATCCTGCTGTACGTGCTGATGCTGGTGATCCCGGTGACCGGCTACCTGTACAGCTCGGCGTCGAACATTCCCGTCGTCTACCTCGGCATCGTGCCGTTGCCGCGCCTGATCGATCCCGATCCGGTGTTGAAGGAAACGTTCAAGACGCTTCACGTGTCTTTGAATTACATTCTGCTTGCGCTCGTTTCGCTGCACGTGCTCGCGGCGCTCAAGCACCAGGTGTTGGACCGCGACGGCCTGCTGTCGCGAATGCTTCCCTTTGCCAAATGAAGGATCCCATGAAAGTGTCTTTCTCCCGCTCCATGCTGACCGCGTTCGCCGCGGCGGCACTTGTCGCGTCGGGCGCGGCGCATGCCGACGTCGATCTCGCGAAGAGCAAGGTGTCCGCCGTATCGAAGCAGATGAACGTGCCGACCGAAGGCGCATTCAAGAAGTTCTCCGCGCAGGTGAAGTTCGACCCGGCGAAGGCCGCGCAGGGCAGCGCGCAGATGACGATCGACATCGCGAGCTTCGACCTCGGCGACAAGATGTACAACGACCAGGTCGCCGGCAAGGACTGGTTCGACGCGAAGACGTATCCGCAGGCGACCTTCGCGTCGTCGGCGATCGCGCCGGTGGGCGGCAACAAGTACAACGTGACCGGCAAGCTGACGATCAAGGGCAAGTCCGAGACCGTCACGGTGCCCGTCACGGTCACGCAGAGCGGCGCGACGCAGACCTTCGACGGCGTGCTGCCGATCAAGCGTTCGGCGTTCAACGTCGGCACCGGCGAGTGGAAGGACACGTCGATCGTCGCCGACGAAGTGCAGATCAAGTTCCATCTCATCGCCACGAAGTAAGCGGCGCGCTGTTGCATTACCCGAATGCCGCGCGAGGGCGCGGCGCTGTTCACAGGAGAATGAGTTTGAAAAAGCATCTGATCATCGCCGCCGGCGCATTGGCCGCTTCGCTGTCGTTCTCGGCATTCGCCGACACCGCGACGTACCAGTTCGACCCGAGCCACACGTACCCGAGCTTCGAGGCCGACCACTTCGGCGGCCTGTCGGTCTGGCGCGGCAAGTTCGACAAGTCGAGCGGCACCGTGACGCTCGATCGCGCGGCGAAGACCGGTACGGTCGACGTGACGACCGACATCGCGTCGATCCACACGGGCAGCACGAAGCTCGACGAGCATCTGCAGACGGGCGAATTCTTCGACGCCGCCAAGTTCCCGCAGGCGAACTACAAAGGCACGATCAAGTTCGACGGCGACAAGCCCGTGTCGGTGGTCGGCAACCTGACGCTGCATGGCGTCACGAAGCCGGTCACGCTGAAGATCGACTCGTTCAAGTGCATGCCGCACCCGATGCTCAAGCGTGAAGTGTGCGGCGTCGACGCGGTCGGCGAATTCAGCCGCGACGATTTCGGGCTCGACTACGGCAAGCAATACGGCTTCAAGATGAAGACGAAGCTGCTGATCACGGCAGAAGCCGTCAAGCAGCAGTAACGCGCCCGGCGGCACCAGCCGCCGCGTGCCCACCGCCGCGCCTCGCGTTTCCGGGGTCGCGGCGGTTTTTTTTGCGTGCCTATAATCGTCGGCACAGCTCGCGGCGCGGGAACGGCGCGTCGGACAGAACGTACAACGACAAGGAGATCGCCGATGCACGCCGTCACGCAGTCCAGCTCCATTGCCTCGTCGCAGCGCGTGTGGCGCGCGGTGGTCGCCGCGTCGATCGGCAACGCGCTCGAGTGGTTCGACCTTGTCGTCTACGGCTTCTTCGCGGTCACGATCTCGAAGCTGTTCTTTCCGGCCGGCAACGACACGGTGTCGCTGCTGCTCACGCTCGGCACGTTCGGCGTGTCGTTCTTCATGCGTCCGCTCGGCGCGATCGTGCTCGGCGCTTATGCCGACCGCGCGGGCCGCAAGGCCGCCCTCACGCTGTCGATCCTGCTGATGATGGCCGGCACGCTCGTCATCGCGGTGCTGCCGACCTACGGGACGATCGGCGTCGCGGCGCCGCTGATCCTCGTCGCCGCACGGCTGATGCAGGGTTTCTCGGCGGGCGGCGAATTCGGCAGCGCGACCGCGTTCCTGGCCGAGCACGTGCCGGGCCGGCGCGGCTTCTTCGCGAGCTGGCAGGTCGCGAGCCAGGGCCTCACGACACTGCTTGCCGCCGGTTTCGGCACCGTGCTGAACGCGCAGCTCACGGCCGACCAGATGGCCGCGTGGGGCTGGCGCATTCCGTTCTTCTTCGGGTTGCTGCTCGGGCCCGTCGCGTACTACATCCGCTCGAAGGTCGACGAGACGCCCGAATTCCTCGCGGCCGAAAGCACCGCGACCCCGCTGCGCGACACGTTCGCGTCGCACAAGGCGCGGCTCGTCGCCGCGATGGGCGTGGTCGTGCTCGGCACCGTCGCGACCTATCTCGTGCTGTTCATGCCGACCTACGGCGTGAAGCAGCTCGGCCTCGCGCCGTCGGCCGCGTTCGCGGCGATCCTCGTCGTCGGGGTGATCCAGATGGCGTTCGCGCCGCTCGTCGGCCACTGGTCGGATCGCTACGGCCGCGTGCGCGTGATGATCGCGCCGGCGCTCGGCATTCTCGTGCTGATCTATCCGGCGTTCGCGTACCTGGTCGCGCACCCGGGCTTCGGCACGCTGATCGCGCTGCAGGTGCTGCTCGCGTTCCTGATGACCGGTTATTTCGCGGCGTTGCCGGGCCTGCTGTCGGAAGTGTTTCCGGTGCAGACACGCACGACCGGGATGTCGCTCGCGTATAACGTCGCGGTGACGATCTTCGGCGGCTTCGGGCCGTTCATCATCGCGTGGCTGATCCGCGCGACCGGGATGAAGACCGCGCCGAGCTTCTACCTGATGTTCGCGGCCGTGCTGAGCCTCGCGGCGCTGTTCGTGCTGCGGCGGCGGTTCGGATTTCGGTGACGCTTCGACGAGACGCGGGCGGGGAGTCAGCCGCCCTTTGAGGCGGCGGCGATTTTTTGTACTGCCAAGCATGCCGTCATGTAGCCGCGCTCGCGGGTTGAGGGCATGTCAGCGATTGCCGCAGGCTCAAAACGAGCCTTCGCAAATTCAGTCACGTCTTATGGCGATTTTGTCCTGCGCTTTGTAGAGTCTTGCGGGATATTTCGTCAACTACCCGGCCAATTTGGCCGGAAAGGACTGATATGGCGGTTCAAGCACCATCGAAGACAGGCTTCGAGAAATAGCAGGACGGCATCGACAAGGCGGTAGGCGATACCAGATGGGATTCCTGGGATTGCGAAATCCGGATGGCAGTCGACGAGTACAACCGCCATCTTTCCGGGATAGCAGGATACAGGCCCTTGGATTGGCAGCTTATCAAGGCGATGCTATGGGTCGAATCTGGTGCGGCCGACTCGGAATGGAACAGCAAGCCCATGCGCATCGGCGTTTCTGGCGATCCAGGGCTGGCATCCCTGCTGTCGGGAAACGAAGGTGGCGACTTGATTCTGCCACCGGCCTGGAAGGGGCAGCTGACAATGGGGTCGGTCCGAAGCATGCCGGCACATAACATTCGTGCGGGGATCGGTTACTTGCTGATGAAAACGGCCCATTACGAGTACCGCAGCGTGTCGAACGCCGATGTCAAAATCTATGAGGTCATCGTTAAGCCCGGCGATAGCCTCGACAAGATCTTGGACCGCGGCCGGGGTGCCGGTGGCCTCCCCGGCGGCGCGGCGGCGCAGCTCGTCACGGCGCGCCAGCTTGTCGAGGGCGTCGTCCAGTCCGCCTCGCACGTCACCGTCCTCCCATCAGGCGGTCATCGCGGCACACTTG
>Ga0207678_10000506_pt1 | contig 35417 bp, 35 predicted proteins | sample KBSC63metaG_FD_184319 | JGI IMG/M metagenome (GOLD analysis project Ga0207678, IMG submission 184319) | Corn rhizosphere microbial communities from Kellogg Biological Station, Michigan, USA - KBS C6-3 metaG (SPAdes) (version 2) | ecosystem: Host-associated > Plants > Roots > Rhizosphere > Soil ... | reverse complement strand
TGCCGCGGTATTTCTCGATCCATTCCTTCGGGACATGGTGCGGAGCGTGGCACGCGCCCGGGCAGTAGTAGAGGAAGAACGGCTTGTCCGGGGCGACCGCCTTGGCGTCGCGGATGAATTCCAGCGCCTTGTCGGTCAGGTCCTCGGTCAGGTGGTAGCCCTCCTCCGGCGACCTCGGCTGCTCGACCGGATGGTTGTCGTACACCAGGTCCGGGTACCACTGGTTGGTCTCGGCGCCCAGGAAGCCGTAGAACCGCTCGAATCCGCGCCCGATCGGCCACTGGGTCTTCCGCGAGGCCATGTTCATCTCGTCCTCGGCGGTCAGGTGCCACTTGCCGGTCATGTAGGTGTTCCAGCCGCGCTCGCCCAGCACCTCCGCGATCGTGGCGCACTCGAACGGTATGTGCCCGTTCGAGCTCGGGAACCCGGACGCCGCCTCGGTGATCGTGGCCATCCCGTTGGTGGTGTGGTTCCGGCCCGTCATCAGGCAGGACCGGGTGGGGGAGCACAGCGCCGTGGTGTGGAAGTTGGTGTAGGTCAGGCCGCGCTGCGTGATCCGGTTGATGTTCGGCGTTTCGATCAGCCCGCCGTACGGCTCCATCGCCGAGTAACCCACGTCGTCGAGCACGATGTACAGCACGTTCGGGGTGCCTTCGGGCGCGATCGGCTGAGTGTACGGCTCCCAGTCCGGCACCGACTGCGTCACGTCGACGTTGATAACCCCGCGAAACGGCTTTGTCATCACAACTCCTCGTACCTCACGGCGCGCTGACACAGTCACTGTGGCGGCCGGCCGGGAGATCTACCTCACCCTGAGCGAGTGACAAGCCGGAGCGCCAGGCGAGTACGCCGGTCCGATCCACAGCCGTCTCCCAGCCCGCAGGGCTTAACCTGGGCCGAAGCGGTCGAAGGACGGATGGGGCGTTGAGAATAGCCATCGCCGGAGGCAGCGCCGCGGGACTCTTCGCCGCGCTGCTGCTCGCACGCGCCGGCCACGACGTCGTGGTGCTCGAACGGGACCGGCTGGAGCCAGCGGCGGACGTGGAGTCGGCCGCGGCGATGGCGTTCCGCCCCTCGGCGCCGCAGATCGTGCAGCCGCACCTGATCATGGCCCGGTGCCGCCAGCTGCTCATCGAGCGGCTGCCCGACGTGTACGCCGGGATGCTGGCCGCCGGGGTGGCCGAGGCCCCGTTGCGCACGCAGATGCCGGACACGCTGACCGACACCGCGCCTAGGCCCGGCGACGAGGATCTCATGCCGGTCATGACCCGGCGTTCCACCGTCGACTGGGTGCTGGGCCGCGCGGCGGCGGCCGAGCCCCGGGTCGAGGTGCGCTACGGGGTAAAGGTCGCCGGCCTGCTCGCCGTCGGCCCGCGCTCCGCCGCCGGGATGCGCTCGGCCGCCGGGATGCGCTCGGCCGCCGGGATGCGCTCGGCCGCCGGGATGCGCTCGGCCGCCGGAACGACACTGCCGCACGTGACCGGCCTGCGGACCGACCGGGGCGACCTGCCCGCCGACCTGGTGGTGGATGCCACCGGGCGGCGCTCGCCGGTCGACGACTGGCTGGCGCAGATCGGGGCACGGCCCACCGCGACCTGGTTCGCCGAATGCGGCATCGCCTACTACAGCCGCCACTACCGGATCCGGCAGGCCGCGGAGCTGCCCGGGCTCCCGGTGACCAGGACCGTCATCGCGCTCGACGAGTTCCTGGCCGGGAAGTGGGGCGCGGACAACGGCGCCGTGCAGCTGGTGGTCGCGCCGCTGGCCGCGGACCGCCGGTTCCGCACGGCGCGGGACCCCGCGATCTTCACTGCCGTACTGCGGACCGTCCCCGCGTGCGCCGGCTGGCTGGACGTGATGGACCCGATCACGGACGTGTTCCCGATGGGCGGGCTGCACAACACCCTGCGTCGCCTGGTGGCGGACGGGAGCCCGGTCGCCACCGGCCTGCTCGCGATCGGCGACTCGGTGTGCACCACCAACCCGACCCTGGGCCGCGGCCTGGCGCTGGCCCTGACCGGTGCCGCCGACCTGGCTGACACCCTCGCCGAGTACGGCGATGACCCGGCCGCCCACGCGCTGGCCATGGACCGGCTGGTGGCCGCGCACGTGGCGCCGTTCTACCAGGACCAGGCCGCGATCGACGCGGCGCGGCTGGCGATGATGCGGCACACCATCTTCGGCGAGCCCGCTCCGCCGCCGCCCGCGGCCGCGGACCGGGTCAGTTACCCGGAGCTGCGCGTGGCCGGATGCTACGACCCCGTCGCCTTCCGCGCGTTCTGGACGATCAACGGGATGGTCCGCCCGCCCGACGAGGTCTACACCGACCCGCAGGTAGTCGCGTGCACGCGAGACGCGCTCGGCCGGCACGGCAGCGGCCCGCCGGTCGCCCAGCCCACCCACGCCCAGCTGCTCGCCGCCCTCGCGGCCTGATTCTGGACGATCGCATCATTGCGGATATCTGCCCCCGTGATAGGGGGTGCAGATATCCGCGATCCTGGCCGCCGTCCCGGGCGCCGTATCAGCGGTCACGTCAGCCCCGCAGCAGCAGGTTCCGGCGACCGGGACACCACAACACGGCAGAGCCCTTGACACGGCGTCGGCGCAGAGCCCATGATCAAACAGTGATAGTAAAACCTAATCGCGATAGGAGAGCCGAACGCCATGAGGCAATCAGGCGGGAGATCCTCGACGCGGCCTGGGACGCCGCGCACGAGACCAGCATCGCCGGGCTGACGCTGCGCGACATCGCTACCCGGGTGGGCATGCAGCAGCCCTCGCTGTACTCGCACTTCACCTCCAAGCAGGCCATCTACGACGCGATGTTCAAGCAGGCGTGGCAGATCTACCTCGACGACGCGAGGAGCGCGGCCGACGCCCTGCCTGCCGAGCCCCGCCCCCGGCTGATCGCCATGGCCGAGCACTACTTCGACTTCGCAGTCGCCGACCTGCCAAGACACCAGCTGATGGACGTCAACGTCGTCCCGAACTTCCAGCCCAGCGCCGAGGCTTACGCGCCGGCCATGCAGGTCTACGACCTCATGCTCGAGCAGCTGCGCGGCATCGGCATCACCAGGGACGAGGACGCCGACATCTACACCGCGCTCCTCGGCGGCCTGGTCAACCAGCAGCTCGCCAACGACCCGGGCGGCCAGCGGTGGCGCCGCCTGATCCCCCGGGTGATCGCCATGTTCGCAGACGATCTAGGTCTGCCCTAGGAAAGGCACCACGATGAACCCGCGCGAATCCGCCCTGCCCCGGCCGGTGGCCATGCGCCTGGCCGCCGCCGAGTACGACCGCTGCGCCGAGATGTTCCGGTCCCTGACCCCGGCCCAGTGGGCCATGCCGACCGACTGCCCGGCCTGGGACGTCCGACAGATGGCCGCCCACATGCTCGGCATGGCCGAGATGGCCGCCTCGATCAGGGAGAACCTACGCCAGCAGCGCAAGGCGACCAAGGCGGCAGGGTCCGGCGGCATCTACGTCGACGCGCTCACCCGGCTCCAGGTGGACGAGCGCGCGGACTGGGCGCCGGAGCGGATCACCCGGCGTTTCGCCGCCCGCGGGCCGAAGGCCGCGACCGGCCGCCGCCGCACCCCCGGCTTCATCCGGCGCCGTACCATGCCGGTGCTCCAGGAGATGAACGGGGTGCGGGAACCCTGGACGTTCGGCTACCTGATCGACGTGATCCTGACCCGTGACCCGTGGATGCACCGCCTGGACATCGCCGCGGCCACCGGCACGGAGCCGCGGCTGACCGCCGACCACGACGGAATGATCGTCGCCGACGTCGTAGCCGAGTGGGCCGACCGGCACGGCAAGGACTTCGAGCTGACGCTCACCGGGCCGGCCGGCGGGACCTGGCGAGCCGGCGTCAACGGCCCGAGCTGGACCCTGGACGCCGTGGACTTCTGCCGGGCCATCGCCCGGCGGCCGGCGAGCACCACCGTCGACGACCTGCTGAACACCGAGGTTCCTTACTAGACCTCAGCGGATCAATTGCCGGGCGGTGCCGCGGTACCGCGAAGCGCCGTGCTCCTTCCCGCCCACCCCCACGCCGACCGGACGGGTGCTGACCGGCCCGTCCTCAGCCGCGTACGGGAATGGGAGCGCGGGGGACACCCCGGAGCGGAACGTCCTCGTCGCTGGTACCGCGGCAAGCTCGACGGGCAGGGTGACCGTCTGCCCGGGGCAGCGGTCCGGGGGGTATCCGGCGCAGGTCCGCATGCCTGCTCCGCCCCGGCGCGCCGCACCATGAGCCTCTCCCGCCCGGCAAGATCCACGAGGCTAGCCCAGCCAACGGTGGTGGCACCCGGATGAAGACCATATGTAGTTCGTGTGGAGAGCGCGTCCGGTAACGCTGCGGCACAAGTTTGGGCTGGTCAGGAGCCGCCGATCGCGGCGGTGATGATCTCGCGGGCCTGGTCCTGGATGGCGGCGAGGTGCTCCGGGCCGCGGAAGGATTCGGCGTACAGCTTGTAGACGTCCTCGGTGCCGGACGGGCGGGCGGCGAACCAGCCGGAGCCGGCGACCACCTTGAGCCCGCCGATCGGCGCGCCGTTCCCCGGGGCGGTCGTCAGCGCCGTGGTGATCGGCTCGCCCGCGAGCTCGGTCGCGGCGACCTGCTCGGGGGAGAGCCTGGCCAGCGCCTCCTTCTGCTCCCGGCTGGCCGCGGTGTCGACGCGCGCGTAGGCCGGGTCGCCGTACCGGGACGTCAGGTCCTGATAGAGCTCGGACGGCGAGTGCCCGGTCACCGCGGTGATCTCGGAGGCGAGCAGGGCCAGGATGATCCCGTCCTTGTCCGTGGTCCAGACCGAGCCGTCTCGCTGCAGGAACGAGGCCCCGGCGCTCTCCTCGCCGCCGAAGGCCACCGAACCGTCGAGCAGCCCGGGCACGAACCACTTGAACCCGACCGGGACCTCCAGCAGCTCCCGGTCCAGGCCCTCCGCCACTCGGTCGATCATCGAGGAGCTGACCAGCGTCTTCCCCACGGCAGCCGCGGCCGGCCAGCCGTCCCGGTGCCGGTACAGGTAATCGATGGCCACCGCGAGGTAGTGGTTGGGGTTGAGCAGCCCGGCGTCCGGCGTGACGATGCCATGCCGGTCCGCGTCGGTGTCGTTCCCGGTCGCGACGGCGAACTCGTGCTGCCGGCCGATCAGCGCGGCCATGGCGAACGGCGAGGAGCAGTCCATCCGGATCTTGCCGTCCCAGTCCAGCGTCATGAACCGGAAGGTGGCGTCCACCATTGGGTTGACGACGGTCAGGTCGAGACCGTACCGGTCGCCGATCTCGCCCCAGTAGCCCACGCTCGCCCCGCCGAGCGGATCGGCGCCGATGCGGACCCCGGCCGTCCTGATCGCGGCCAGGTCCACGACCTGTCCGAGCGCCGCCACGTAGCTGTCGAGGAAATCGAACTTCCCGGCGGCCGAGACCGCCCGGGCGCTGGAGACACGGCGCACCCCCTTCAGCCCGTCCGCCAGCAGTTCGTTCGCCCGGTCCTGGATCTGCCGGGTGATGTCGGTTCCGGCCGGCCCGCCGTCGGGCGGGTTGTACTTGAAGCCGCCGTCCGGCGGCGGGTTGTGCGACGGGGTCACCACGATCCCGTCAGCGCGCGGGCCCGTCTCCGCCGCGTTGTGCGCCAGGATCGCGCGGGATACGGCGGGCGTCGGCGTGTAGCCGCCGCGCGCGTCGACCATGACGCGGACCTCGTTAGCTGCGAGCACCTCCAGCGCGCTGACCTGCGCGGGCTCGGAGAGCGCGTGCGTGTCGGCGCCCAGGTACAGCGGGCCGTCGATCCCCTGGCTGGCCCGGTACTCGCAGATCGCCTGGGTGGTGGCCAGGATGTGGTCCTCGTTGAACGTCGCCGTGAACGCCGACCCGCGATGCCCCGACGTGCCGAACGACACCCGCTGCACGGGATCGCCGGGATCGGGGTGCACCGTGTAGTACGCGGTGACCAGCTTCGCGACGTCTACCAGGTCTTCAGCAGCAGCGGGCTGCCCGGCGCGCGGGTCTGTCATGCCGCCCATCCTGGCATGCCGGGCAGGCGCTGAACACGCCCGCCCGGCGCGGTGTCAGGGGTAGCCAGGATCAACCGGGCAGGACCCGGCGTACCCGCCGGCGGCAGCGGTCGGCCAGCACCTTGGCCAGGCTCATGGTGTCCAGGTCGCGGACGATCTCCTCGGCGGTCTGGCCGCCCGCTCCGCCGGCGATGAAGGCGCCGATCGTGGCGCGGACGGCGGCCTCCACGGGCACCATCGCCGTCGCGGCCGCGTCGCCCGCGGCCGGGTCCGGCCCGTCCGCGGCTAGGTCCGGCCCGCCGAGGGCTGGGTCCGATCCGTCGGCGGGTAGTTTGCCCAGCGAGGAGATGTCGCCGACGATGTTCACGCCGAGTGCATCGATGCGGCCGGCCATCTCGCCACTGATTTCCGCGGCGCGGGCCAGGGCCCAGGCCGGGGTCGCGATCTTCGGTTCGTCCGCCGATGGCCGGCGGGCGTCCTTCATGTGCTCGACCGCGCCGTAGCGCATGAACCTGGCGTAGTCGCGGTGCGGCCAGCCGCGGCGGCTGAATTCGGAGTTGAGCAGCCGGACGAGTTCGGCCTCCGCCGCGGTGAGGGACCGGTTCACCGCCCTTTCCTCGGGCACGAGGAAGCCGGCGGGCAGGCCGAGCATCGATTCGAAGACGCGCAGCAGCATCAGCCGGTCTGATTCGTCGAGCACGATGACGGTGAGGTTTTCCGGGCCGTTCTCGGCGGCCCAGCGGGCGACCAGGGCGTCATGCCTGTGACGGCGCCAGAAACCCGGCGTCGGTGTCTGCGGCGGCTCGCTGAGTATTCCTTCCAGCCATTCCAGATACCGGAAATGGAAGCCATTTTGCAGATATTGCTGCCATTGCGACGGCAGGATCCGGGCGAGGGAGCGCAGCGTCACCACGACATGGACCCGGGCCCCGCCCAGGTCCGCGATCACCCGACGGGCCGTGGCGTCGTCCGCCTCGGCGAAGAACTCGCTGCTCAGCACCACACGCTGGTCGCCGGCCGCGCGGACGTCACGGACCAGGCTGTCCCAGTAGGAGATCTCGGGGCGCGGCCCGCCGAGCAGGGCGGGCTGTCCGGTAACGGCGAGGACGGGCCACAGCGGCTGCCGGCCCCGGCCGGGATAGACCACGCCCTCGGCGGCCAGTCGCTCCCTGGCCAGGTGCAGGGCGCCCTGGATGGCGGTGGTGCCGGTCTTGTGCGGGCCGATGTGCAGCAGGCGGCTACCCGGTTCCAGCAGGACCGCAGCCATAGTTCTCCCGGCTTGTTCGCGGCCCCGCTGGCAGGATTCTAGAACCCCGGAGGAGCAGCGGACGGGCAATCACCGATCCCGGCGTGTCGTCCGGTTCCTGCCCAGGCGTCCTTCCGGGCCGCCAGCGCGCGCCGCCGGGCCCGAAGCAATGCCATGAAACCCCGGATCCAGTGCGTTCGGACGCCCTGAATTCCGGTTTCATGGCGTCCGGCCCCGGGAAACGGCGGCGTCCTCATCGAGGACGACGCCCGGTGCCGGCGGCGCCAGCGTGACAGAAGTACTCAGGTGGCGATGTCGGGATAGGGGAGCGTGATGTGCTCCATGGCCCGGGCGTAGGCGATCTGGTACTCCAGCGGCCCGTGGTCGCGCTCGAACATCGCGATGAACAGGGTCAGGGTCAGGAACGGGTGGGCGCCCATACCGAACAACGCCACGTGATCATGCGAGCGCAGCGCCCGCCGCTCCTCCTCCGAGAACGCCAGCCAGGTCGACCTCTCCGCGCCATGGCAGTTGAGGATGGAGTTCGCGATCTCCCCCTCCCACCACTCCACCGTCCCCGCCGGGTCCGAACGGTACCGCTCGACCAGGTCAGGATCCCGGTCCACCGTGTACAGGAACTTGTCCAGCAGGTACTTGCTCACGACGGCGCTCCTTCGGGGTACCAGGTGAAGTAGGCCTCCATAGTGTGGAACAGGTCCAGGCTGTCGGTGTAGTCGGCCTTCACGCCGTCGCCGGCCGCGCCCATCATCAGCATGAAGTCCATGAACCCGTGGGTGGCGTTGCCGGGGGCGTGCAGGCTGTCCAGCGTGACCTCGCCCAGGCAGCCGTCGACGTCGCCGTTGGCGATCCAGGCCACCGCCTTGCGGTCGAACTCCGGGTCGGGCCCGTGCGGGCCGAACTGGCGCGGGCCGCCGAGCTCCAGCGACAGGTGCCCGGTGCCGATGATGGCCACGCGCTTGTCCGACGGCCACGCCTCGACCATCCGTCGCAGCGCCCGGCCCAGCTCGACGAACCGCGAAGGCCGGGGCATCGGCGGCGCGAAGATGTTGGTGTAGACCGGCACGATGGGCAGGTCGGCCTGCGGCCGCAGGGTGATGATCGGGCAGGTCACGCTGTGGTCGATCCGCAGCTCGTTGCTGAAGGCCAGGTCGAAGCCGGCGTCCAGGCCCTCCCGCAGGAGGTAGGCGGCCAGGTCCTCGTCGCCCGCGAGCCGCATCCGCGGCAGGCCGAACTCGCGTTCCTCGTTGTACCAGTTCGCGTCGAAGAACGGCGCCTTGCCCACCAGGAACTGCGGCATGTTGTCCAGCCACAGCTGGTGGAAGTGGTCGCTGCCGACCATGACCAGGACGTCGGGCTCGGCCCGGGTAAGCGTCTGGCGGAACGCCTCGATCTTGGCCACCCACTCGTCAGCGAAGGGCGGCCGCTCCGGGCCGGCCGAGGTGCTGGCCCGGTAGTAGAACGGGTGGTGGGTCGAGGCGATGACCGCGGCGACGGTAGCCATGCGGCTGCTCCCTTCTCAGTGCTTCTCAGCTGGCGTCGTCGTCCGTCGGGTCGACGTAGACGGCGTTGCGGTCGACGGTCATGTACACGTCCATGCCGATTGGCCGGCGGCGCTCCTCGGCGATCTGCCCGAGCAGGCCGGCCGCGCGGGCCAGCAAGGCGAAGCCGCGGAGCAGCTCGACGGGCAGGCCGAGGTCGGCCAGCGCGGCCCCGCACACGCCCGCCCCGTTCAACGGCAGCCTGCGGCCGAGCACCTGCTCGTGCACCCGGCCGATCGCCTCGAACAGCCGCAGGTGCGGCCCGCGCAGGTTCTCTTCCGAGGCGATCCCGATCAGCACCGGCGTGCGCGGGTCGGTCACCTTGTGCACCGGGTGGCCGAGCCCAGGGACGAAGCGCCCGGCCGCCTTGGTCCGCTCGACAGCCGAAAGCGCGACCGCGTCCCAGCCCTCGTCGGTGGACGGCAACGTGCCGTCCAGCCCCGAGAGCACGTCGTGCAGGTAGCGCCCGCAGTCCTCGGTCACGCCGAGGAACCGGGACCCGCCGCCCAGCAGCCCGGCGGCCAGCGCCCCCTGCAGCGAGTCCGGGGCGGACAGGTAGGTGACCCGCGCGGCGATCGCGGTCGGGGTGAACCCGTGGTCGGCCAGCGCCACCAGAACCGCCTCGAACACCCGGGTCTCGGACGGGGTCGGCCGCCGCAGCGTGACCAGCCAGAAGGCGAGCTCGCCGAAGCTGACCTTGCCCATCAGGTCGGCAGTCAGGTCCTGGCCGAGCAGCCTGATCTGGTCGGCGGTCGAGGTGCCGAGCGAGGTGGGGAAGGACGGCCCGGGGGAGTCACTCATGCTTCCGCCTCCGGTTCGGCCAGCCAGCGGCGGATCTCCTCGCCGTGCTGGTCCAAGGACGGCGGCGGCAGCCGGTAGCTGGCGGGGGTCGCGGAGAACCTGATCGGGTGGCGCACCGACGGGATCGCCTCGTCGCCCTTGCCCACGACGACGACCGGGTCGAGTCCCACCTCGTCGGCGAACGCCACGCCCTGGTCGATGGTGTTGATCGGCCCGCAGGGCACCCCGGCCGCGGTCAGCTCGCGGAACCACTCCATCTTGGGCCGGGTCTGCAGCCGCTCCACCAGCAGCGGCCGCAGCTGATCCCGGTTGGCCGTGCGGTCCTCGTTGCGGCCGAACCGCGGGTCGTCGGGCAGTTCGGGCAGGCCGAGCGCCTCGGCCAGCTTGCGGAACTGGATGTCGTTGCCCGCGGTGATGATCAGCTCGCCGTCGGAGCAGGGCAGCGGCTCGTAGGGGAACAGGCTCGGGTGGCTGTTGCCCATCCGGAACGGCACCACCCCGCCCGCGACGAAGGCGCCGGTCTGGTTCACCAGACCGGACATGGCCGAGGCCAGCAGGCTGATCTCGACGTGCTGACCGCGGCCGGTCTCGTGCCTGTGGTTGAGCGCGGCCAGGACCCCGATGGTGGCGTGCAGGCCGGAGATCACGTCGAACACCGCCACGCCAGCCCGGTACGGCTCGCCCTCCGGGTCTCCCGTCACGCTCATCAGCCCGGAGGTGGCCTGGACGATGAGGTCGTACCCGGGCAGCGCGGCACCCTTGGGCCCGCTGCCGAAACCGCTGATCGAGGCGTACACGATGGCCGGATTGGCGGCTGAGACGGCGTCGTAGTCGAGCTTGAAGCGGGCCAGGCCGCCCGGCTTGAAGTTCTCGATGAACACGTCGGCGCGCCGCGCGAGCTCGTGCGCCGCGGCCAGGTCGGCCGGATCGCGCAGGTCGAGCGCGACCGAGCGCTTGTTGCGGTTGACGCTGAGGTAATAGGTCGAGATGCCGTCCCGGACCGGCGGCTGCCAGGTGCGGGTGTCGTCGCCGCCCGGACCCTCGACCTTGACTACTTCCGCGCCCATGTCGGCCAGCAGCATCGTCGCGTACGGCCCGGCCAGGATCCGGGAGAAGTCCGCCACCAGCAGCCCGGCCAGCGGCCCTTCCGCCTGGTCCACCGTCATCGTATGACCGGTCCTTCCGTCAGGTTGTCCGTCATACGGACAATCGTCCATGGTCAGCGTACGGACCAGCCTAGGCCCGCGAAGGTACCTGTCAAGGCCGGCAACCGCGGAGATGGCTTGACAGCCGTACCGCCGCTGGCCGACAGTGACAATGGTTATGCCGAACGGTCGTATAGCGGACGCTTGTCCGTAGAGAACTCGTGGAGGCTTCGATGGCGAATCCCGACGAGGTGGCAGCGGGCCGCCCGGTGGTGTTGCGCGGTGGCACGGTGCTCACCATGGACGACGCCCACACCATCCTCGCAGACGCGGACGTGCTGGTAACCGGCGACAGGATCGCCGCGGTAGGACCGCGGCTCGAGGCACCGGATGGCGCGCTCGAGATCGACGCGAGCGGCGGCATCGTGATGCCGGGGATGATCGATACGCACCGGCACATGTGGCAGACGGCGATGCGCGCCTACGGCGCGGACTGGACGCTGACCCAGTACTTCGTCTGGAACTACCTGGAGCACGGCCGGAAGTTCCGCCCCGAGGACATCGCCGCGGGCAACAGCGTCTCGGCTTGGGAGGCTCTCGAGGCCGGCGTGACCACCAGCGTGGACTGGTCGCACAACCTGCACACCCCCGATCATGCCGAAGCCGCCGTCGACGCTCTGCGCGCGGTGCCCGGGCGGTTTGTCCTGGCTTACGGCAACATCCAGGCCGGTCCGTGGGAGTGGACCGCCGACCCGGCCCTCCGGTCGTTCTTCGACCGGCACGCCGCGGACGACATGCTCGGGTTCCAGATCGCCTTCGACGTCACCGGCGACCCGGCCTTCCCGGAGAAGGCGGCGTTCGAGGTGGCCCGCGAGCTCGGCCTGGCCGTCACCACCCACGCCGGGGTGTGGGGGGCCACCAACGACGACGGCATCCGCCTGATGCACGAGAACGGGTTCATGACCCCGGAGACGATCTACGTGCACGCGGCCACCCTGAGCACCGACTCCTACCAGCGCATCGCGGCCACCGGGGGCACCATCTCGGTGTCGACCGAATCGGAGCAGAGCGCGGGGCAGGGCTACCCGCCCACCTGGCAGGTCCGCCGCCACGGCATCCCGGTCGCCCTGTCCATGGACACCAGCGTGTGGTGGAGCGGTGACCTGTTCTCGGCCATGCGCACGACCCTCGGCGCCGACCGGGCCCGCGAGCATCTCGAGGCGCACGTGAAGGGCGAGACCGTCACTCATCACAAGCTGCGGGCCGAGCACGTCGTCGACTGGGCCACCCGGGGCGGTGCCCGCGCCCTGGGCCGTGACGACCTGGGTAGCCTGCAGCCGGGTAAGAAGGCCGACGTGGTGCTGATCAAGAACGATGCCTCGCCGGTGTCGTTCCCGCTGGTCAACCCCTACGGCCACGTCGCCTTCCAGGCGCAGCGCGGCGACGTGCACACCGTCCTGGTTAACGGGCGGGTGGTCAAGCACGAGAACCGGCTGGTCGGGGCCGACCTGGCCGCGGTGCGCGGCGCGGTCGAGGCCACCGTCGGCTACCTGCGGTCCGAGCTCGGCGAGGAGGCCTGGGCGGCCGGCATGAACCCTGACCTGCCGGGCACCGAGGTGCTGGACAACCCGTACCAGTACACGGAGTACAAGTCCGAGTCCACCCACGACGCGCGGGGCAGCATGTTCGGCGAGGACGGCTAGGGGAGCGGATGGCCGGGCGCGGTAAAGGGCCGGACTTCGTCGAGGCGCTGGCGCGCGGTCTGGACATCCTCGCCGCGTTCGGCGTAGATCACCGCGGCATGTCGCTCAGCGAGGTGGCGGCCGCGGCCGGGCTGACCCGGCCCACCGCCCGCCGCCTGCTGCTGACCCTGGAGGAGCTGGGCTTCGTCCGGTCCTCCGGCGGGACCTTCTGGCTGACCCCGAAGGTGATGAGCCTGGGCATGGCGTACGTCAGCTCGCTGGGCCTGTGGGAGATCGCCCGGCCGCACATGGAAGCGCTGGTGGCCCGCACCGGCGAGTCGTCGTCCATGGCCCAGCTCGACGGGTCTGACATCGTCTACGTGGCCCGCGTCTCGGTGCCCAAGCTGATCGCGCTGCGGGTGGAAATCGGCACTCACTTCCCGGCGGCGCAGACCTCGCAGGGCAAGGTACTGCTCGCGGCCCTGCCCCCGGACCGGGTCGCGGCCGCGCTGGCCCAGCCCAGCCGGTCCGGGCTACCCCCCTACATCGGCCGTTCGGCCGACCAGCTGCGGGACGAGCTGGCCGAGGTGCGGGCGCGGGGCTGGGCGCTGGCCGACGAGGAGCTCGCGCCCGGCGTCCGTTCGGTGGCCGTCCCGGTCCGGGACGGGACCGGGACGGTCCGGGCCGCGATGAACGTCACCGTGCACGCGGCCGAGACGACCACGCAGCGGCTATTGGACGATCATCTGCCGCCGCTGCTGACCACGGCCGGCCAGATCAGCGCGGAATGGGCGATCTGGCTTTCCCGCCCGCACGTGGAAATCGGGCGGCGCGGCGAAGTCGGCCCGGCCACTGCGTGAACGGCGTTCGTACGCACAAATATTCGATAGGAATTGTCGTCGGAATATGGCCGGAAAGAGCCACAAAGCACCGAGCGGAGTATTGATGACACGCCGTGCGACCTGGACATCTGTGTTATGACGGCTACAAAGAGGGAGCATTGGCGCTGAGACGACAATCCTTTGCCAGGAAGGTCACGCCAATGCTCCCTGAGCCGACCCTACCAAAGCGGCGGCGAGTCGCCCGGGGCTCTTCGACTCAGCCGCAGCCCGGGGCGATGACGCCGTTGTTCGCGGTGCCGGACAGCCCGGACATAATCGCGCCGTCCGGCCGCCAGGACACCAGGGCGTCCGCGCGCGGAGGCCGGCCGAATTCGCGCCCGGGCGGTCCCGGTCATCCCGCCAAGCCGCGTAAAGAGCCGCCCGATTTGCTCACGGTCACCGCGGAACGGCTCCGCCGGGCGCTGGGACGCAGTTTCCTCCGCTACGGCGTCTCCGGCGACGTGGAGACCGCCGTGCACGCCGCGATGAACGTCGTCGAGCCGGTCCTCGACGCGCGGGACACCGAGATCCTGCGGCTCAGGCGCCTGATGGGCGGCAAGCTCCCCGGCCGCTGAGCCTCAGCCGGCCACCTCTTCCAGCGGCACGCCGGGGTCGGACAGGCGGGCCGGATCCATCGGGCGGCCGTCGCTCACCAGGGCCTGGATCGCGTCGTTGACGTCCCAGACGTTGACGTTCATCCCGGCCAGAACGCGCCCCTCGCCCAGCCAGAAGGCGACGAACTCGCGCCGGTCCACGTCGCCGCGGAACACGACCTGGTCGTAGCCGCCGGGCTCGACGTAGCCCGCGTACTCCATGCCCAGGTCGTACTGGTCGGTGTAGAAGTACGGAACCTTGTCGTAAGCGACGTCCTGGCCGAGCATGGACCGGGCCGCCGTCTGTGGCTGGTTCAGCGCGTTGGCCCAGTGTTCGACCCGGATGTGCCGGCCGAGGACCGGGTGCAGGGCGCTGGCCACGTCTCCGGCGGCGAAGAAGTCCGGGTCGGCGGACCGCAGCCCGGCGTCGACCACGACCCCGTTGCTGACCTGCAAGCCCGCCGCCTCGGCCAGCTGGGTGTTCGGCGTGATCCCGACGCCGACGACGATCGCGTCGGCCGGGACGTGGCTCCCGTCGGCCAGCCTGATGCCGCTGGCCCGGCCGCCCGCGGTGGTGATCTCGCTCACCTGAACGCCGAACCGCAGGTCCACGCCGTGCTCGCGGTGCAGGCCGGCGAAGACGCGGGCGACCTCGGGGCCGAGCACCCGCAGCAACGGCAGCTCGGCCGCCTCCAGCAGGGTGACCTCGACGCCGGCCGCGCGGGCCGCGGCGGCGCATTCCAGGCCGATCCAGCCCGCGCCGATGACCGCGATCCGGGCGGCGGCCTGGAAGGTGGCCTTGATCTGGTCGCTGTCGCCCACCCGGCGCAGGTAGAGCACGCCGTCGGCGTCGGCGCCCGGCACCCGGAGGCGGCGCGGCGAGGACCCGGTGGCCAGCAGCAGCCGGGCGTAGCCGATCCGGCTGCCGTCGGCCAGAGCCACCTCGTGCGCCGCGCGGTCGATGCCGGTCACCGGGACGCCGAGGCGCAGCTCGACGCCGTTATCGGCGTACCACGACGCCGGGTGGACGTAGATCGTGTCGCGTTCGGCCTTGCCCAGCAGGTAGTCCTTGGACAGGGGCGGCCGCTCGTACGGCCGTTCGGCCTCATCCCCGATCAGCACGACCGGGCCATCGAACCCTTCCTCGCGCAGGGTCTCCGCGGCCTTGGCCCCGGCCAGCCCCGCCCCGGCGATCACGTATGCGCTACTCCCGCTCATCTCCCGCTCTCCTGTCTGGTTGGTTTGGCAGTGCTATGAATGACACGGATTACGCAGCTTGGCGGCCAGCTGGTCGCTGAGCTCCCGCCAGCTGGCGTCGAACAATTCCAGGCCGCGCTGCTCCAGGCCCGCCGTGACGTCGTCGTAGTCGACGCCGGCCGCGGCCAGCTCGGTGAGCACCTGCCGGGCGTCGGAGTAATGGGCGCGCACCGAGTCCGCGGGAACCTCGCCGTGGTCGGCCACGGCGCGCAGGGTGGCCTCGGGCATGGTGTTGACCACGCCGGGCGCAACCAGCCTGGTCACGTACATGGTGTCGGGATAAGCCGGGTCCTTGACCGAGGTCGAGGCCCACAGCGGCCGCTGCGGCCGGGCCCCCGCCGCCGCCAGCGCGGCCCACCGCGGCGAGGCGAGCATCCGTTCGTAACGCTGGTAGGCCAACCGCGCGTTGGCGATCGCGGCCCGGCCGCGCAGCGCCGCCGCCGCGGCGGTGCCGGTCTTGTCCAGCCGCGCGTCAATCTCGGTATCCACCCGCGAGACGAAGAACGAAGCCACCGACGCGATCCGGGCCAGGTCGTGGCCAGCCTGCCGCGCCCGCTCCAGGCCTTCCAGGAAGGCGTCCATCACCTCGTCGTACCTGGTCAGGGAGAAGATCAGCGTGACGTTGATGCTGATCCCCTCGGCCAGGCAGGCGGCGATGGCCGGCAGCCCCTGCCGGGCCGCCGGGATCTTGATGAACAGGTTGGGCCGGTCCACCCGCCACCACAGGGCCCGCGCCTCGGCGATGGTCGCCTCGGTGTCATAGGCCAGTCGCGGGTCTACCTCGATCGAGGCCCGCCCGTCCACGCCGTCGCTGGCGTCGTAGGCCGGCCGCAGCACGTCGCAGGCCCAGCGCACGTCGTGCGTGGTCATGTCGCGCAGCGCCTCGTGCACGCAGGTGCCCCGGGCCCACAGGTCGTGCAGCTGCCCGGCGTACGCCTCGGCGCCGGCGCTGATCGCCTTGGCGAAAATGGCCGGGTTGGTGGTTACCCCGACCACGTGGTCGCGGGCGACCAGGCTGGCCAGGCTACCGCTGGTCAGCCGGTCACGGCTCAGGTCATCGAGCCAGATGGAAACGCCTGCCCTGCTCAGCTCCGCAAGTCGATCGGTCATGATCATGATCCTTTCCGGCGTCACCCTCCGGGTGGGCCATCGCTTAGTGCGGCACGCCGGCCAGGGCGAAGAACTCGGCCCGGCTGGCCGGGTCGGTCCGCAGCGTGCCCAGCAGGGCCGACGTGACCGTCTTCGCGCCGTGTGCCCGCACCCCCCGCAGCGTCATGCAGGAGTGCTCGGCCTCCAGCACCACGCCCACGCCCGGCGCGCGCAGGCGGGTCGCCAGGCACTCAGCCACCTGCTTGGTGAGCCGTTCCTGGACCTGCGGCCGGGCGGCGAAGTGCTCCACCAGCCGGGCCAGCTTGGACAGCCCGACGATGCGCTCGCCGGGCAGGTAGCCGACGTGCGCGAGGCCGGAGAACGGCAGCAGGTGATGCTCGCAGACGGTGCGGAACGGGATGGCCCGGGCCAGCACCAGCTCGTCGTAGCCCTCGTCGTTGGCGAACGTGGTCAGCCGCAGCGGCGCCGAGCTGAACAGCTCGGCGTACGCGCGCGCCATCCGGGCCGGGGTCTCCCGCAGGTCTTCGTGCTCCACGTCGATCCCCAGCGCGGCCAGGAAACCGGCCGCCGCCCGTTCGGCCGCGTCGATGTCCACCCCCGTGCTGTCCCGCGCGATGTGCAGGGACGGTCCCGCCGTCATGACCGGTCACCGCCGATCGCGACGCAGCACTGACCGGGCTGCGGGTCGAGGGCCGGGCGCCAGCCGTCCGCGCCGAGGCCCTCGACCAGCCCCTCCACCAGCGCCAGGTTCATCCCGCAGACCAGCTCGCGGTGCTGCTCCGCGAGCTGGTGGAACGGGCAGTTCCGCAGCCGGATAACGCCGTCGGCGCCGCAGCAGGGCTCGTATCCCTGCTGGGTCAGCACGCCCTTCACGTCCCGCCCGGCCGCGTCCCCCTCGCCCGCGGCCGGGCGGAACGCGCTGCCCAGCTCGGTGCCGAGCCGGCGGGCCGCCCCGGCCAGCGCGGTCCGGCTGCGGTCGCTCGGATCGGCCTCGACCGCCTGCACGAGCAGCCGCGCGGCCAGTTCGTACTCCCGCGGCGGCACCGTGACCGCGAACTCGCGGTCCGACCGCGCGTACATCTTGGCGGGCCGGCCGGCCCCCGGCCCGCTCCGCCCGGGCGGCCTCTGGTAGGACGCGGTCAGCAGCCCGGACTCGACCAGCTTGTCGAGGTGGTACACGGCCAGCGCCCGGCCGATCCCGGCCGCCGAAGCCGCCTCGTCCCGGCTGACCGGCCCGGGCTGGCTGGTCACGACCTCGTACAGGCGGCGGCGCAGCGGATCGTCCAGGCTGCTCAGCGAGGCCAGATCCTGACCGCCGGGTGATAGGCTCATGATCAACACTCTATCACTAAAAATTCTTAGTTAAAGAAGCAAGGGAGTCCGTACATGACCGACCGTCCGCCGCTACCGCCGTTCGACCGGGAAAGCGCCCTGACCAAGGTGCAGGCCGCCGAGGACGCCTGGAACACCCGCGACCCCGAGCGTGTCGCGGGCGCGTACACCGTGGACTCGGCCTGGCGCAACCGTGACGCCTTCTTCACCGGGCGGCCCGCGATCATCGAGTTCCTCACGGCCAAGTGGAACCGCGAGCTCGACTACGCCCTGCGCAAGAACCTGTGGGCGTTCGGCGGTAACAGGATTGCGGTCCGGTTCCAGTACGAGTCCCACGACGGGCGGGGCCAGTGGTGGCGCAGCTACGGCAACGAGCTATGGGAGTTCGATGAGCACGGCCTGATGCGCCGCCGCGAGGCGAGCATCAACGACGTCGCGATCTCCGAATCGGAGCGGCGGATCTTCGGCCCGCGCCCGGCCGGAGAGCGTGGCGTCGAGTTCCCGCTCCAGTAACCCCCGCCACCAAGACGCCAACCCCCGCCACCAAGACGCGATTTCGTAACTCTGGCACCTCACGCACCGGAGCCTCGCCAGTACAGCCGCTATTCGCGCCCACTGCGCGGGCCGGACCAGCTGATTTCCATGATCCCGAAGGGTTTTTAGTCCCCCCGGACTAAAAACCCTTCGTGATCATGGTAGGCGCGGCTTTTCGGTACGGATTTCGATGATCATGAAGGATTTGGTACGGCAGGGAGTACTAGATCCTTCCGGATCATGAAATACCTCGCACAGCCGGCCCCGCGACCCGCCCGGACTGCGCTCGCACCCGTGGCCGCCGCGAGCCGCCCGGCCCGTTCGGACTTATATGTCTTGACGGTTATATAACTAAACGGATATGTTCGCTATGTGTTCGAGGTTCTGGCCGAGCCGCACCGGCGCCGCATCCTGGACCTGCTGCGCGAGCAGGACCAGGCCGTCGGCGACCTGGTCTCCGCGCTGGGCCTCAGCCAGCCCGGCGTGTCCAAGCACCTGCGGGTGCTGCGCGAGGCGGGCCTGGTCGAGGTGCGGGCCGACGCCCAGCGGCGCGTGTACCGGCTCCGGACCGAACCTCTCCGCGAGATCGACGAGTGGCTGGCGCCCTACCGCGCCGCCTGGGCCGGACGCCTCGGCGCGCTGGAAGCCCACCTCGACGACATGGACAACTGAGGAGAACGCATGGATGACGCGGAACTCGGCACGCTGACCCGCCAAGGGGACCGGTGGATGCTCACCTTCACCCGCAGGCTGGCGCACCCGCGCGAGAAGGTCTGGCGGGCCGTAACCGAACCGGAGCACCTGGCCGCCTGGTATCCCCAGGAGATCGTCGGGGAGCGCCGGGCGGGCGCGCCGCTGCGGTTCGTCAGTTCGGCCGGGGATGGCTTCGACGGCCAGATGCTCGTCTTCGACCCGCCCGCGGTCATGGAGTTCACCTGGGGCACCGACCGGCTGCGCATCGAACTGCGGGCGGACGGCGCGGGCACCCTGCTCACCCTCACCGACACCTTCGACGAGCTCGGCAAGGCCGCACGCGACGGTGCGGGCTGGCACGAGTGCCTGGACCGCCTGGTCAGCGAGCTCGACGGGACGCCGCAACGGCCCATGGGTGAGCTCTGGGTCGAGGTGCACCCGCGGTACGTGACGCAGCTCGGACCCGACGCCGCGACGATCGGCCCGCCCGCCGGTAATGATCCCCGCGGGGCGAACGCGTAGCCGGGCAGGTCCCGGACCACCAACCGGGATTGTTCGCCAGGTGGCAGTGACCCGGCGGCCCGGGTCACCACCGGGCGGGCCCGCGCGGCGGTGAGGTAGACGACCAGGGCATACTGCATCGGCGCCAGCAGCCCGGTCATGATCCGCATCGTGCGCCCGGCCGACTTAGGGGTCAGCTCCACCTCGATCGCCCAGATCTGCCCGGCGTAAGGGCTGCCGTCGAGGCTCGGCCAGTGGATCTCAGCATCCGGGAGGTGTTCGGCGCGGTCGGCCGCGGGCTGGCCGGCGAGCAGCCGACGCTCGCTGTGCCACCAGGGGCGGCCGTCGTGCCAGGCCGGGCCGGCCTCCATCCAGAGCCGGGCCGCCAGGATCGCCCGCACGTGCGCGAGCCGTCCCAGGGCGGGCGGGCCAGCGCGGAACCCCAGGCCGGTCGCTGTCATCCCGTCTCGGGTCAGCCAGCACCATTTCGGCCCCGGACCCAGCCGCCCCGTGGCCGCGAACCCGGCCCGCCGCCACCGCGCCGTGAGCGCGGATAGCCGCTCCGGCCCCACCCCCAGCGCCGTAGCCAGCAGGTCGAACGGCGCGCCGAAGTGCTCGCCGCAGAGCAGGAGCCCGTCGATGTCCCGCTGCGACAACTGAACCACGCCCGCATCAACGCGCCGTCGGCGAGCCGCGATGACCGCGGGAGCGGTGCCCGGAACTACAGCGTCGTGAGCTTGTGCGGTCATGGTCATCCCTGCCTTCCCCGCAGTACGGAAACCCCGGCTGCCCCGTGTGCTCACTGATGCACGGATGCGACGATTGTCCCGCTCCTGCGGCCGCGCGGAAGGGCGGCGCGGGTTCCGTAAGCGCATCGTCAGGACCTGCCGGACGCCCTGAAACCGGACATTCACGGCGTCAGAACGCGCTGGATCCGGGGTTTCATGGCGTTCCAGCTGGCCCGCCGCGACCCGTACCGCCGGGGCTCACAGGTACCGGGCGAGCGCGGCGGCCAGTTCCGCGGGTCGGCTCAGCGCCGCGAGGTGCCCGCCGGGCACCACGTCGGGCTCGACGCCCAGCCGCTCCCGGGCGACGCGCTGCTGCAGCTCGACCGGGAAGAACCGGTCGTCCCGGCCGGCGATGACGTGCAGGGGGAGGCCCGGCCACTCGTCGAAAAGGCATTTATCCCCGAACGGGCCTGGTGACTGCGCCACATCGTGACCGAGCATCTGCTGGCGAAGGTCCGCCGGGATGTCGTGCAGGAAATAGGTGTCCAAGTCGAAGTCGGGGGAGTAGCCGTTCCGCCGGGCCGCGGTCGTCCGGGCCTGCTCCCAGCCCACGTTGTCCCACCAGGCCCCGGGCGTCTCGCCGGGTCGCGGGATCATCGCGTTCACGAAGATGACCTGCCGCGCGGGCACGCGCTGCCATACCAGCGGCGCGGTGAACGCACCGAGCGAGTACGCGGCGATGGTGACCGGCGCCCCGCCGCCGTCCGCCCGGTCGCCAACGGCGCTGACGACGGCGTCGGCGTAGGCGGGCAGCCCCTTGCTCTCGTCGGCGGCGGGCAGGTCGACCGCGAACGCGTCGTAGCCGCGCCGCCGCAGGTCGGCCTCGACCAGGTGCCAGACCCAGGCCTGGCCGCCCGCGCCGGGGATCATTACCACGGGAAGGCTCACCGTCCCGAGGGTACGTCCAGTCCTTGACAATGCGCGAGCCCGGTCCAAGGCTGCCCTCGGTACCAAAGTGACGAGTGTTTCTCATGTCGGCCTGACTTGGTGAGGGGATAACTTCAACGGCATCGGCTGGCCGCACGTAACGGTCGGGACCTTGCACAAGTCCTGAGCACCCTGATGACCCTGGTGACCGGACTACCGGCCCAGGTAGGCGCGCTTGAGGTCCTCGTCCTGCAGCAGGTCCGCGGCGCGCCCCTCGAGGACGATCTCCCCGGTCGACAGGACATAGCCGCGGTCGGCGATGGACAGTGCCATCGTCGCGTTCTGCTCGACCATCAGGACCGCCACCCCGGAGGCGTGGATGGTCTTGATGATCTGGAAGTTCTGCAGCACCAGCGCGGGTGACAGACCCATCGACGGCTCGTCCATCAGCAGCAGCCGGGGGCGCGACATCAGCGCCCGGCCCATCGCGACCATCTGCTGCTCGCCGCCGGACAGCGTGCCGGCCAGCTGGCTGCGCCGTTCGAGCAGCCGCGGGAACAGCTCATGCACCCGGTCGAAGTCCTCGGTGAGCGACTCGCCCCGGCGCAGCACCGCGCCGAGCTCGAGGTTTTCCCGCACCGTCAGCTGCCCGAACAGGCGCCGGTTCTCCGGCACGATCGCGATCCCGGTCGCGATGCGCTGCGGCACCGGCCACTGCGTCACGTCCCGGCCGTCCAGCAGGACCCGGCCGGAGCGGGGCCGGACGATGCCGAGGATGGTCTTCAGCGTCGTCGACTTGCCGGACGCGTTCCCGCCGAGCAGGCAGACCAGCTCGCCCTCGCGCACGTTCAGCGAGATCCCCTCCAGGATCCGCATCTGGCCGTAGTACGTGGTGACTTGGTCCAGGCTCAGCAGAGCCTCACTCATTCCGCACCGGCCAGGTCCTCGGGGTGGCGGCCCATGTAGGCCTCGACCACCGCCGGATGGTTCGAGACCGCGTCGAAGCTGCCCTCGGCGATCTTGACGCCGTGGTCGAGCGCGACCACCCGGTCCGAGCAGCCGGACACCACGTGCATGTCGTGCTCGATGACCAGGATCGCCACTCCGCGCTCGTCGGCGAGCCGCCCGATCAGCTCGGTGACCTCGTGGGTCTCGGCCGGGTTCATCCCGGCGGCCGGCTCGTCGAGCAGCAGCAGCTTCGGCTTGGTGGCCAGCGCCCGGGCGATCTCTAGCCGCCGCCTGTTCGCGTAGGACAGCGAGTAGGCCGGCTGGTCCCAGCGGTACCCGGCGAGCCGCTGGCCGAAGAACGACAGCGCGTCCTCGGCCAGCGCCCGGGCCTCGCGTTCCTCGCGGCGGGCCCGCGGGAGCCGCAGCACCGACTCCCACGGCATCGCCTTGGTCCCCCCGTAGGTGGCGGTCATCACGTTCTCCAGCACGGACATGTTCATGAACAGCCGCAGCGTCTGGAACGTGCGCGCGACCCCGAGCCGGGCGATGGCGTGCGGCGGCCGGCCCGCGATCGACTCTGCCGACCCGGACTGGGCGGAGAACCTGACGTCTCCGGCGCTCGGCTCGTACACGCCGGTGATCACGTTGAAGACCGTGGTCTTGCCCGCGCCGTTCGGCCCGATGACGCTGACCACCTCACGCTCGCCGACCTGCAGGTCCAGGTCGGACAGGGCACGTAGCCCGCCGAACGACAAGGAGAGCCGGTCGAGCTCGAGAACGGCGCTCACGTGGCGACCTCCACGCGACGCTGCCCGAGTAGCCCCTGCGGGCGGGCGATCATCATCACGATCAGGATCGCACCGATCATCAGCTGCCGGGTAATCGATGGCTCCACCACCAGCCTGGTCTCCCAGACGAACGCGGCCAGGTAGATCGTCGGCACCAGCAGGATGGTCCGCCACCTGCCCTTGACCTGTACCAGCGTGATGGCCAGGCAGACCAGCACCACGAACCCGACGTTCCCCGCGGTCTGCGGATTGGCCGGGACGATCACCCAGTCGCGCAGCCCGTCGCCGAGCCAGCCGCTTGATTGCGGCCCGGTCGCGACCGCACTGGACGAGATGGCCGCGGCGATCGCGTGCGCCGCGAAGCCGAGCGCGATGGTCGCTCCGAGAACCGCGGCCAGCCTGCGCCAGGGGCGCAGCTTGACGAGCAGGGTCAGCAGGCCAAGTCCGTAGAACAGCAAGCTGGCCTCGGCCGGGCTGCGCAGCAATCCGTCGTAGATGACCATCACCACCAGCGCGCCGGTCGCCGCGCCCGCGATGCTGCCCGTGCCACCGAGGATGAGCCCGGCGTAGATCAGGATCAGGATCGGGGTGTCGAAGTCGGTGGGGAACACGCTCGCCTGCTGGGCGGCGAAGATGGTCCCGGCCAGCGCCGCGACCATGGCGGCGCAGGCGAACGCCGACAGCTTCACCCGGTTGACCGGGATCGTCATCGCCGCCGCCGCCAGCGGGTCCTCGCGGACCGCGCGCCAGGCCCGGCCGGTGCGCGAGTACTCGAGCAGCCGCAGCACCGCCATCGTGACCACCAGCACGATCACCAGCAGGTAGAAGTAGCTGGTGTTGGTGAGCAGCTGGACGCCGAAGGCCTGGATCGGGTCGATCCCGGTGATCCCGTTCGGCCCGCCCAGCTTGGACGGCGCCACGTTGTTGGTGAACTCGACGAACGCCTCGCCGAGGAACAGCGTCACGATGGCCAGGTAGTCGCCGAGCAGCCGCCGGGACGGCAGCCCGACGGCCAGCCCGAGGAGCGCCGCGCCGATCATCACGATCGGCAGCGACAGCCAGTAGGGCAGGTGGATGCCGTTGGCGCCGAGCTGGGACGAGGAGAGCAGCGCGTACCCGTACGCGCCGAAGCCGAAGAACGCGACGTAGCCGAGGTCGAGCAGCCCGGCCCAGCCCACCACGATGTTCAGCCCCACCGCCAGCAGCGCGATCACCAGCGCGTCGATGCCGACCTGCAGCTGGAAACCGCCCAGGCCGAGCAGCGGCAGGGCCAGGCCGGCCAGCCCGGCGATCGCCAGCCTGGGCCACCAGCCGATCCGCTCGGCCCTCCGCTGCGCGTCGCCGAGCCAGGACGGCAGGTACTCGCGCCGGTGCGCTTGCCTGGCCACCCACTCGTCGGCCCCGACCTTCGGCCCCTGCGGATCGACGCTCATCGGCACGTCATACCTTCTGCAACTGGGCCCGGCCGAGCAGCCCGCTGGGCCGTATCAGCATCACGACGATCAGGATCCCGAACACGATCAGGTTGCTGTAGGTGGAGGAGATGTACCCGGTGACGAACGATTCCGCGACGCCGATCACCAGCCCGCCGAGCATCGCTCCCGGTATCGAGCCGATCCCGCCGACGACGGCGGCGGTGAACGCCTTGAGTCCGGCGATGAACCCGATCGTGCTCGTGACCTGGTTGAACAGCAGCCCTCCCATGATCCCGGCCACGCCCGCCAGGGCCGAGCCGAGGAAGAACGTCGCCGTGATGACGAAGTTCACGTTGATCCCCAGCATCTCAGCCGCCTCCCGGTCGGCCGCCACCGCCCGCATCTGCCTGCCCAGCCGGGTCCGGTTGACCAGCAGTTGCAGGCCGGCCATCAGCACGACACCCAGCACCAGGACCAGGATCTGCACGCTGTCGATGGTGACCGAGCCGATCTGGATGCCGCTGGACAGCGAGATGAAGTCCGCGGTGTTGTAGACGCGGTACTGCGCGCCGAACAGCAGCAGCGCCGAGCTCTCCAGGAAGAACGAGACGCCGATCGCGGTGATCAGCGGCGCGATCCGGGGCGCGTCGCGCAGCGGCCGGTAGGCGAACCGCTCGATCGCCACGCCCAGCCCGCCGACCAGGCCCGCCGCCAGCACGAACATCATCACCAGCAGCAGCGGCACCGCTATGGTCAGATGCTGCGCGCCGCCGAACCACTGGATCACGAAGAAGCCGATATACGCCCCGACCATGTACAGGTCGCCGTGCGCGAAGTTGAGCAGCTTCAGGACCCCGTACACCATCGAGAAACCCAGCGCGACCAGCGCATAGAGCGCGCCCGTGGTGAGGCCGTTCACCAGTTCCTGGAAGAAGAAGCTCATCCGCCGCGTTTCCTGCCCTTCAACCTTCGAGGCCCCTCACACGCGCTCCGCCGCGGGCCGGCGTTTCGTGCGCGGCCCGCGGCGGAACTTCCGCTGAAACCTCAGCAGATCACGAACTCGGGATCAGTTTGTACTTGCCCGACGAATCGATCTTGAACAGGAAGAACTTGCCGCCGTTCAGGTCGCCGTGCGAGTCGAAGGAGATCGGCTGCCCCAGGATCGACGCTGGCTCGTTCGTCTTCTTGATCGCGGCCAGCACGTTGCTGCGGCTCGGCGTCTGCCCCGACTTGCAGACCGACGCGATCGCCTCGTCGATCACGTGCGTGGCCGCGTACACCGGCGGGCCGAACGTGCCGAACGATCCGAACTTCTGCGCGGCAGCCCTGGCGATCACCGCGTCGGCGGGCATCGCGGTGATGTCCGGGCCGAACGAGGACACGTACGAGCCGTTGATGGTGAACGTGCCCGGCGAGAACAGGCCGTCCGTGCCGAAGATGACAGCCTTCTTGTGCTGCTGGGCCAGGTTGCGGCCGAACTGCTGGGCGTTCGCGGCGACCTGCCAGGGCAGGACCACCACGGAGGTGTCGGGCGTGACCTTGGCGACCAGCGAGGAGAAGTCGGTGAGCTTCTGCGAGACCGACTCGTGGTCGACCTTGATCCCGGCCGCCTGGAAGACCGGCGTCATCGCGCTGACCAGCCCGGTCGAGTAGGCCTCCTGGTCATCCACGATCATGATCGCCTTCGGCTTCAGCGTCTTGACGATGTAGTTCGCGTCCTGCGGGCCCTGCACGCTGTCCTTCGACACGACCCGGAAGAACGTCGGGTACTTCCCGCTGGTCAGCTCGACCGCGGTCGCCGACCCGGTGATGAACCCCATCCCGGCCCGGGCCATCGGGCTGCCGATCGCTATGACCTCCTGGCTGCCGGCCGGGCCGACCACGGCGACGATGCTCGAGTTGGAGATGAACTGCTGCGTCACGGTGGTCGCCTGCGCCGGCTGAAGCTGCGTGTCGCCCTGGACCAGCTTGATCTTCGTCTTGTTGGCCAGGTTGTCCGTGGCCACCGCGAGCTGGGCGAAGTGCAGCTGCTCGGTGCCCAGCGGCGCCACCGGCCCGGTGATCGGGCCCTCGAACCCGACCGACGCGACGCACGACTTAGTGCTGGCGGCCCCGCCAGTGGATCCGCTGCCAGCGGCGCTGCTGCTGCTACTGCTACTGCAACCGGCCACGGCCAGCGAACCGACCGCTGCCATGGCCAGAACCAGGCGTCCCTTCATGGATACGCCTCCATTCCCGGGTTATCTCACAAGGTAGAGGTAGAGGTAGGAATCTTGCCGCGCTCAGCCGCGCGGACGGGCGAAACGCCCCCGGATCGGCCGCCTGCGGGATCTTGCGCCGGAGCGCCCCGACCGCGCAGACTCAATATGCCCTCCCCAATGGCCGAATTCGTAACGCTGATCAAACCATCGCGGTTTGCGCCAAGGCAAGGGGGCTACTGTGGTACCGGCCTGGCAGTTGTGAAGTCGATATCAATGGGGCGGCGTTCCCAGGGGAGGTAGCGTCCGGTGGCTGACGTGCTCAGTGCCGAGGTGGACGTCGCGGCCATCAGGGCCCGGTTCTCCTCGCTGCGGCAGGGTTTCGCCTTCTACGACGCCCCCGGCGGCACGCAGGTCCCGGACGAGGTGGGCGAGGCGATCGCGGGGGCGCTGCGGGACGCGAGCGCGAACCTCGGCGCGGGCTACGCCACCAGCATCCGGGTCGGGCAGATCCTGGAGGAGGCCGAGCGCAAGGCGGCCCGGTTCCTCGGCTGCGAGCCGGACGAGGTGATCTTCGGGCCGAACATGACCACACTGAACTTCGCGCTGTCCCGGACCGCCGCCCGTGCCTTTCAGCCGGGCGACGAGATCCTGGTGTCCTGCCTGGATCACGACGCCGGGGTCGCTCCCTGGCTGGAGATCGCGCACGACAGGGACCTGGTGGTCCGCCACGTCGGGCTGCACGACGACACCACGCTCGACGTCGCGGACCTGGAGAGCAAGCTCGGGCCGCGCACCAAGGTGGTCGCGTTCGCCTGGGCGTCGAACGCGGTCGGTACCGTCACCGACGCCCGCCGGGTCTGCCAGCTCGCGCACGACGCCGGCGCGCTCGCCTGGGTGGACGCGGTGCACTACGCCGCGCACGAGCCGATCGACGTCCGCGCCATCGGCGCCGACATGCTCATCTGCTCGCCGTACAAGTTCTGCGGCCCGCACCTGGGCGTCGCGGCCGGGCGGTCCGAGGTGATGAGCCAGTGGCGGCCGTACAAGGCGCGCCCGGCCCCCACCAGCCCCCTGGGGCGCAGCTTCGAGACCGGCACGCAGTCCTACGAGCTGCTGGCCGGGTTCAACGCGACCATCGATTACCTCGATTCAATCGGGGGCTTCGCCGCGATCACCCCCTACGAGCGCGCGCTCGGCCAGCGCTTCCTCGACGGCCTGTCCGACGCGGTCACCGTCTACGGGCGGCCCGGGATGGACGGCCGCGTGCCGACGTTCCTGGTCAACGTCGACGGCGTGGCCGCCGAGGAGGTCGCCGCGCGGCTGGCCGACGCCCAGATGGGGGTATGGGCGCATGACTCGTGGTACTCGCTCGGCCTGTACCAGCAGCTCGGCTACACCGGCAAGTCGGTCCGGATCGGCTTCATCCACTACAACTCGCCGGAGGAGGTCGACCGGCTCGCCGAGGCGCTGAACGGCCTGAGGTTATCCCGCGACCTATCCAGCCCGGCGTTACCCGTCGGCCCCGCCGAGGATCTCGGCGAGCTTGTCCAGGTTGATGTTGCCGCCCGAGACCACGCAGACGATCTTCCCGGTGCCGGCCCGGCCGCTCAGCGCGGCGGCCGGGGCAAGCGCGCCCGCGCCTTCGGCGATGACCCGGACCCGCTCGGCGAGCGTCCGGACCGTGGCGGCCACCTCGGCGACCGGGATGGCCACCGCGTCGTCCACGAGCGGTGACACCAGCGGCCACATGCTGTCCAGCACGCGCCGGCTGCCCGAGCCGTCCACGAACGAGGGCTGGTAGTCGACGTCGGACGGGTGCCCGGCGGCGAACGCCGCGGCCAGCGCCGCGGCCGTGTCGGGTTCGGCCGTGATGATCCTCGTGCCGGGCCGCAGCGCCTTGACCGCGCTGGCGATCCCGGTGGTCAGCCCGCCGCCGCCGTACGGGATCACGACCGCGTCGGGGTCGGGCAGGTCCTCGAGTATCTCCAGCCCGATCGTGCCGTTGCCGGCCATCACCCCGGGATCCTGGACCGGGTGCACGAACAGCCCGTCCACCCCGTCGACGCGGTTGGCCACGATGGCGTTCCACCAGTCGTCGTACGTGATCTTCATGACCCGGCCGCCCAGCCGTTCGATCGCGGCGATCTTGGCCTGGGGCGCGTGGTCGGGCACCGCGATGGTGGCCGGGACGCCGAGTTCGCGTGCCGTCCACGCGATGCCCTGCGCCATGTTGCCCGCGCTGGCGGTGACCAGGCCCTTGGCCCACGCGTCGGCCGGCGCCAGCATGACCGCGTTGGTGGCGCCGCGGATCTTGAACGAGTTGATGGGCTGGAGGTTCTCCAGCTTGAGGTAGATCTCGGCCGGGGCGTCCGCGATGTGCAGCCGGACTAGCGGGGTGCGGACCACCGCGCCGGCGATCCGCGCCCGCGCCGCCTCGATCTCCGCCAGTTCGATCATTGCCCTGCCTCCCGAGAAGGGGCCTCCTGAGAAGGGGCCTCCTGAGAAGGGGCCTCCTGAGATCGGGGCCTCCCGGAAAGGCCCGCCACGGCCGCTTCGATGTCGGCTCGCTCGGCCTCGGTGACCGGATACCGGAGCGCCTCGGCCGCCGGAGCCAGGTGCTCCGGGCGGCCCGGGCCGATCACGACCTGGGTCACCCGCTCGTCGGCCAGCAGCCAGCCGAGCGCCAATCCGGCCAGTGAGGTGCCGCGGGAGGCGGCGATCGCCTCCAGCCGGTCCAGCGCGTCGAAGGTGGCGCCGGTGACGAGGTCCTGGTACGGCTCGGGCCGCTGGGTCATCCGTGACCCGGCCGGGTACGCCGCGCCGCGCCGGTACTTCCCGGTGAGCCAGCCGCCCGCCAGCGGGCCGAACGCCAGGTAGGCCACGCCCCGTGCGGCGCACAACGGCAGCAGGTCCGGTTCGTCCTGCCGGGCCAGCAGCGAGTAGCTGTTCTGCACGGCCCGCGGCGCGCCCGCCGCCAGGGCGGCGGCGAGCTGCGGCGCGTCGAAGTTGCTCACCCCGTACGCGCCGATCAGGCCGTCGGCCTGGGCGGTGCCGAACGCTCCGAAGGTCTCCGCCAGCGGCACGTCCGGGTCGTAATCGTGCGCGAGGTAGAGCTCGACCTGATCCACTCCCAGCCGGTCCAGGCTAGAGCGGAGCTGGCGGGCGACGCGATCCGGCCTCAGCCCGTGATCGGCCCCGGCCTCCATCGGGTTGAACGTCTTGGTGGTGAGCCGCGGCCGGACCCCGCGCACGGCCATCCAGCGGCCGATCGCCCGCTCGCTGCGGCCGCCGCCGTAGGCGTCGGCGGTATCGAACCAGTCGATTCCGGCCTGGAAGGCCGCGTCCATCAGCGCGAACGCCTCGTCCTCGGTCAGCCCCTGGCCGAAGAAGTCCGGTGCCGAGCCGATCCCGCCGAAGTTCCCGCAGCCCAGCGCGATCCGCGCGACGGCCAGCCCCGGATCGTCCCCCTGCATCAGCCTCGCCGCCTCCCGCTAGACCGGCATCACCCTAGCGGGGCCGCCAGAGGCCGTCCAGCGGCCGGGTCGCCTATCCCGAGCTGGCGGCGGTCGCGGCGGCGCTAGCCGCGGCGACCGCGGCCATCATCTCGTCGATCGCCTTGCGCACGGCCTCGGACGCCCAGTTGCCCTGGGCGATCTCCGCGGCCCGGGCCCGGAGCTGCCGCCTGGACAGCTGATAGGGCCGGGGGTCGACGACCTTGTGCTCGCACTTGAGCGCGTGCAGCAGGGCGATGAGCGCGGCGGTCCGCTCGTCCGGCGCGGACGGCTGGACCAGCGCCTGGGTCACGAGCTGGCGCATCTCAGCCTCGTGGCTGGGATCCTGCGCCGGCCAGGTCCTTGTGGGGAAGATGCCCAGGGCCCGCCCGCGCCCGGCGCGCAGCACCCCGCTGGCCGCCAGCCGCTGGTAGAGCACCGGCCGCAGGTTCTTGCCCAGCGGCCTGATCACCGCGGACGGCTTGCTGCCCTGCCGGGCTGAGACGGTTCGCAGCGCCGCGTCGAGAACCTCGTCTCCGGGCGGTGAAGGGTCCCGGACGATGACCCGTCCGGGCTTGCCCGGGTCCTGCTCGCCGGCCACGTCCACCTTGCCGAGCAGGGTCAGCTCGACCAGGTTCGCGCCGCCTAGCCCGGCATCGGCCTGCACGCCAGGCACCGACAGCCGCCCGCTGGCGTCGTCGGTGACCAGGAGCAGTAGGTCCTCGGCGAGGAGCATGCGCCTACGCTACCTGGCTCAGCACGGGGTAGCCGGGTTACCTTTGCCTGGACGGCGCGCACTACGGGGGAAGGTGGGGCATGGACAAGGACCTGGCTGATCAGGTTGCCGGTATCGCGGCGCGGGTGGTGGCCAGCGGCGCGATCTCCGCGAACGGTCACGGCAACGTGAGCGTGCGGGTGCCCGGGGCGGAGGAGATGTACTTCACCGCGGGTCCGTCGCTGCGCGGCCACCCCGCCTCCGCCGTCGTCCGGGTCGGGCTGGACGGCACCCTGCTCGAAGGCGAGCTGCCGCCGATCCAGGGCGCCGTCGTCGCGATGCACACCGCCATGTACGTCGATAACCCCGACGTCGGCTGTGTCCTGCACACGCACTCGCCCTACGCCACCGCGTACGCGGTGGCCCGCCGCCCCATCGGGTGCTGGATCGAGGCCATGGCCATGTTCGGCCTCCAGGACGGCGTGCCGGTCGCCGGCTACGGGCCGCGCGGGTCGGCCGAGGCGATCGCGAACATCCGGGCCGCGGTCACCCCGGGCGTGCCGGCTGTGCTGCTGGCCAACCACGGGGTGCTGGTCTTCCACCGGACCCCGGACCTCGCGATCCTGGTCGGCGGCGTCGTCGAGGAGGCCGCGCAGGCCAGCATGAACGCCGCCGCCCTGGGCGGCCCGGTCGAGATACCGCCGGACCTGCGCGCCTCGGCCCTGCAACGGGCGATGACGTTCGACAGCCAGGGAACGGTACGCGCGTAAGCCATGACCGGGAGCAGGCTGGCCGGCCGCCGTGCCACTGCCTGGCTGATCCGCCTCGGGCTGCTGGGTGCGGTCGCCCTGCTGGTCCTGGCGGCCACCATAGCCGTCGGCACCCCGTCCCGCCCGGCCGCTGCTGCCCGCAGCGGGTACGACTGGGTAACCAGCTGGGGTGCCAGTCCGCAGGATCCCTCGCCGGGCACGCTCGGCTTTAAGGGCTTCCACGATCAGACCGTTCGCGACATCATCGTCCCCAGCATCGGCGGCAACATGATCCGGCTCGAGCTGACGAACGCCTTCGGCCGGTCGCCGCTGCAGGTCGGCCGCGTGACGGTAGCAGTGGCGGACCTCGGCGCCGGGGTAGTCCCGGGCACGATCCACCCGGTGAGCTTCGGCGGCCGCGCGTCGGTGCGGATCCCCGCCGGCGAGCAGGTCCTCAGCGATCCGGTGGGCATGCGGGTGTCAGCGCTGCAGGAGCTGGCGGTGAGCATCTACCTGCCAGGCCCGACCGGCGTGGCCACCCGGCACACGGACGCCCAGCAGGTCAACTGGGTATCGACGGCCGGCGACCACGCCGGCGAGGCGGGGGTCGGCGCGTTCACGATTCCGACCCTGTCCTGGTACTACCTCAGCGGTCTCGACGTGCGGTCGTCCAGAGCGGCCGGGACCGTGGTCGCGTTCGGCGACTCGATTACCGATGGCGTGAATTCGAGCGTCGGCGGCAACGACCGCTGGCCCGACGGCCTGGCCCGGAGACTGGGCGCGGCGGCCGGCCCGACGCTCTCGGTCGCTGACGAGGGGATCGGTGGCAACCGGCTGCTGACCGCGTCGCGGTGCTGCGGGGCCAGCGCGCAGGCGCGGTTCGCCCGGGATGCCCTGGACCAGTCCGGGGTCCGGGACGTCATCGTGCTGGAGGGGATCAACGACATCGGGACCAGCGTGGGCCCGCTGCACTCGGACACCGGGCTCACCCCGGCCCGGATCATCGCCGGGTACCGGGACCTGATCGCCCAGGCGCACGCCCGCGGTGTGCGGATATTCGGCGCGACCCTGCTGCCGTACCACGGCGCCGGCTACTACTCCCCGGCGGGGGAAGCCATCCGTGAGGCGGTGAACGCCTGGATCCGCACCAGCGGCGCCTTCGACGGCGTCGTCGACTTCGACGCGGTGATGCGCGACCCGGCGGACCCGCTGCGGCTCAACCCCGCCTACGACTCCGGCGATCGCCTGCACCCCAACGACGCCGGATACCAGGCCATGGCGGACGCCATCAACCTGGACATGCTCCTGCCCCGCCAGGGCCATGCCGCTTAGCTAAAAGCCGCAGCCGCGCCGATCTTCATGATCAACTCAAGCTGGAGGTGTATCAGAAACCGCGCAGCCAATCTCCGTGGAATGAAAGCGGGGGGAAGCTATGAGCGGGGTATCCATCGGCGGGGCCGCAGTGACGGTCGGGAGCGCAGAGGCGGTCATGGCGTCGCCTGTGCCGGACCCACCCGCGGGGTGGTGGCGGGCGTGGCGGGACCGGTTCGGGCTAGCCGAGGTGTGCGGCACGCTCGCGGCCGCGGCCGGGTTTGCGGCCGGGTACGCCCAGGCCGGGTCGCTGCTGGCCGCCGCCGCGCTGGCGACCATCTGCGAGGCCATCGGGTTCTACGGTTGCATCGCCGTCAAGACCGGGGCGGCGGCCCGCCGGGCAACCGTCCACCTGGGCGGATGGCGCAGGCTAGCCGCCGGGGCGTGGCACGCGGTGCACGAGCAGCTGGCCTCGTGCGCGGTCGCGGAAACCGTGGACGGCTTCCTGATCCGTCCGGGCTGCATGGTCGGCGCGGCCTGGCTACTGCGGGCGCTGCCGGGCGGGGTGTGGATCGGGTTCGTGGCCGGTAAGGCGGCCGCCGACACGGCCTGGTACGGCCTGGAGGCCTTCGCGCGCCGGGGCGTCAGGATCGTCCGGCAGGGCGTGACAGCCAGGCCCGTTCGGGATCATCGGCAGGTCCCGGCCTGACCGTCACCACGGCTGGCTGCTGCTGGTGAAGTGGGTCAGCGTGTCGATGTCCCCGGCCTTGAACACGTGCCGCGGCGGGGTGGCGAAGGTGGCGTACGGCCGGACCCGGATCACGACCCGGTTCTCCTCACGGGCCATCCGCTCGATCTCCGGCAGCTTGGCCGACGTCACGTCCTTCTCGGCCATCAGGTCGATGACCCGGCGCAGCACGTCTACCGCCTGACCGAAGTCCTCCTCGAGCGTGGCGTCCCCGTAGACCTGCAGGTAGGTCAGGGGCCACTGCTCGTCCAGGATGCACAGGCTGACCTTGGTACTGCGCTGCACCGCGAGCGCCTTGGCCCGGGCCGCCATGGTGGAGACCAGCAGGTCGTCGCCGTCCAGGACGTAGTACACCACGGTCATGGCGGGGCCGTCGTTCTGGCGGTTGTACCCGAAGACGCACGTCCGGTGCTTCCGCACGAACTCCCGGCGCTCAATTCGATCCATGTCACTAAAGTAAACGACCATGCGGCTGGGTCTTGTCCATATCAACATGGGGCCGATGAACCGCCCGGACGCCCTGGTCCAGGCGGCACGGGCGGCCGAGCAGGCCGGGTTCGATTCGGTGTGGGCGGGAGAGCACCTGGTGGTGCCCGACCCGCAGGTGCCGCCGTCGCCGATGGCGCCGCAGGACCCGGTGCTCGACTCGCTGCTGGCGCTGACCTGGGCCGCGGCGCACACGGCCACGATCAGGCTGGCCACCGGGATCGTCATCCTGCCGCAGCGCAACCCCGTACTGCTGGCCAAGCAGGTCGCGACCCTGGACGTGCTGTCCGGCGGGCGGGTCATGCTCGGCGTCGGCGCCGGCTATCTCGAACCTGAGTTCCGCGCGGTCGGGGCGAACTTCGCCGAACGCGGCGCGGTCACCGACGAGTACCTCGACGCGATGCGGGCGCTGTGGTACGACGAGCATCCGGAGTTCCGCGGCCGGTTCGCGAGTTTCGGCGGTGTCGACGCCCATCCGCGACCAGTGCAGCGCCCGATCCCGCTGGTCGTCGGCGGGCATAGCGCCCCGGCCTACCGGCGGGCCGTTGCCCGCGCCCACGGCTGGTACGGCTACTGGCTGACGCCGGCCCAGGCCGCCGAGTCGCTGGCCGGCCTGGCCGCGGCGGCGGCGCAGGTCCGGCGGCCCGCTGAGCTCGGCGAGCTCGAGATCAGCCTGACCCCGAGGGGCCGGATGACCGCCGAACGGGCGGCCGAATTCGCCACGCTGGGCGTGCATCGCCTCGTCCTGCTGGCGCCCCCGGACCCTGACGGCCCCGCCCGCACCATCGAGTCTGGCATCGCGGCCGTGGCCGGTCTGCGCTGACCCGCGCGGCTCACGCCCCGAACGTCCTGAACCCCCGGTTCCACGGCGTTTGAACGCCATGAAATCCGTGGTTCATGACGCGGCGATAGCATGGAAACCGGCATGACAGAGCGCAAACCGAGGGAAATCACCTTCGCCTCGTGGGTCGACCAGCAGATCAGCGAGGCGGCCGAGCGGGGTGCCTTCGACGACCTGCCCGGCGCGGGCAAGCCGATCTCCCGGCGGGGCGGGACCGATGCCTGGCTCCAGGACTACCTGCGCCGTGAGGGCGTGTCCGGCGACGAGCTGCTGCCTACCCCGCTGCGGCTGCGCAAGGAGGTCGAAAGGCTGGCCGCGTCCGTCCAGGACCTGCGGTCCGAGCAAGAGGTCCGCGAGGTGGTCAAGGGCCTGAACCGGCAGATCGCGGAGTGGCGTCGGTTTCCCACCGGGCCGCCGGTGTACGTGCGGCTGGTCGACGAGGAGGCGATGGTCGCCCGGTGGCGGGACGCGCAGCGCAGGCCGCCAGCCCCGGCCCCGGCACCGCCCGACCGCCCGTACCCGGATCCGCCGCCGCGGCCGTCGCGGTGGCGCCGCCGCCGCCGGAGCTTAGGCCTTGATGCTGGTCAAAGGGCCTGCAGGACGACTGCCTTCAGCTCGTCGTGGCTCAGCGGGACCGGGTTGCCCTGCATGCTGCTCGACGTCGCGGCCTTGGCCGCGATGCCGTCGGCCTCCCCGGGGCCGAGGCCGAACGCGG
>Ga0207678_10000505_pt1 | contig 35420 bp, 33 predicted proteins | sample KBSC63metaG_FD_184319 | JGI IMG/M metagenome (GOLD analysis project Ga0207678, IMG submission 184319) | Corn rhizosphere microbial communities from Kellogg Biological Station, Michigan, USA - KBS C6-3 metaG (SPAdes) (version 2) | ecosystem: Host-associated > Plants > Roots > Rhizosphere > Soil ... | reverse complement strand
GGTAGATCGCGTCGCGGTGGCCGCGGGTCCCGGCCAGGTCGATGTGGATCTCCACCCTCCCAGCCTAGATTGGCCCACGAAGGTTGCGGCAGATCTGGCACTGTTCGTGGTCCGCTCGCCCGCCTAACGTCCCCGGCATGGATCTCCGCGAACTCGACCGCCGCACGCTGCTCGTCCTCGACAAGATCGTCGCCGGCGTGACCCCCGCCGACCTCGCGCGCCCCACGCCGTGCGCCGGCTGGACCCTCGCCGACCTGCTCCGCCACCAGGTCGGCGAGAACCACGCCTTCGCGACGGCGGCGCGTGAGGGCTCGGCGCCGGACTGGGACGCCGGCACCCTCGGCGACGACGCCTACGCCGCGTACCGGGCGTCCGTCGACGACTTCCTCGACGCCTTCGCCGACGACACCGTGCTCGAGCGGCCGCTCACCATCAACCACTTCGGCACGTTCCCCGGCGCGATCGCCGCGCACATGCACCTCGTCGACACGGTCGCGCACGGCTGGGACCTGGCCCGCACGCTCGGGCTGCCCTACGAGCCGGACGCCGAAGCGGTGTCCGTCGCCACGAAGCTGGCCGAGCGGATCCCGGACGAAGGCCGCGAAAAGAACGGCTCGTTCGCCCGCAGCGTCGAGGTTCCCGCGGGGGCGGGCGAACTCGACCGGTTCCTCGCCCTCCTCGGCCGCGACCCCGCCTGGGTCGTCAGGTGACTTCCGCGGCCGGGGCGCTCCACGTGTCGCACGCCTTCGTGGCCTTGCCGTCGTAGCCCGCCTTCGCCCAGGAGAGCTGGTGTTCGCGCGAGCCGTGCGTGTCGCTGTCGTTGGCGCGGCCGTAGTCGGCGACCGCGGCGTTCGCCAGCGACCGGGTGATCGAGCCCGAGCCGGCGACGGCGGTCAGGAACAGCGCGCCGAAGCAGTTCGCCTGCAGCTCGATGCGGCGCACGACCTCCTTGTCGGCCGCGCTGTCCTCGTCCGGCGAGGTCATCTTGTCCGCCGCCGCGGAGAGGATGCCGCTCTCGCGCTGCACGTGGTGGCCGTACTCGTGGGCGATCGTCGCGATGTGCCGGGCCTTGTTGAGCCCGGCGTCCGTGAGCATCCAGTCGGTCGGGGCGTAGATCGTCGTGTCGCCGCCGCAGTAGTAGGCGACGGCTTCGTTTTCCGTGGGCGCCTCGCCGCACGCGCTGTGCTCCGGCAGCGTCACCGACACCGTGGCGGTCAGCGTCGGCTCGTTCGCCTTCTCCAGCGCCGGGCGCCACGACTGCTCCAGGCAGGCGACCAGCGCGCCGTAGTAGGCCTTGAGCTGCTCGGGTGCCCGGCCGAGGTCGGGCAGGTTGCAGGTGGCGGGTCCGGGGCTGATGCCCTCGCCGAGCAGCGGGTTGCGCGCCAGCTCCGGCACGGCCTTCGGGGTCTTGCCCGTGTTGCCGTACGCCCGGCCGGCGTCGGCGCCCTGGGCGGCGAACGCCTGGCCGTCCACCCGGCGCGGGATGGTGGCGGCGATCAGGGAGACGGCGACCACGACGATCAGGACGCCCGTGACGGCACCCCAGAGCCGGTTGCGCGGTGGCGCGATCGGGACGGGCGGGGCCGCGGCCCAGTTGGGCGCCCACGGGTTCGGCTCCGGCACCCACGCGGGTTCCGGTGGCCGGGCCGGCCCCGGCCAGGACGGCTCGGTGTCGTTCACGTTCTCCCCCTGCTGTGTGGCACCAGCATACGGACCCCCCGGGAGGCAGGGATCACGAAACGAAAACGCCACCGGGTGGCCCTGATGCCCTCGACCAGGCAAGACTGGACGGCATGAGCGTGGAGGATCCTTACCTGTGGCTGGAAGACGTGACCGGCGACGACGCACTGGACTGGGTGCGCACCCGCAACGACGAGACGCTGGCCGAGCTGACCCCCGGTGCGCGGTTCGCCGAACTGCGTGACGAGCTGCGCGAGGTGCTCGACGCCGACGACCGGATCCCGTACGTGCGCCGCCGCGGCGAGTTCCTCTACAACTTCTGGCAGGACGCGAGCCACCCGCGCGGCCTGTGGCGGCGGACCACGCTCGAGTCCTACCGGCAGGCCGAGCCGGAGTGGGAGCTGCTGCTCGACGTCGACGCGCTCGGCGAGGCCGAAGGCGAGAACTGGGTCTGGCAGGGCGCCACCGTGCTGCGGCCGGACTACCGGCGCGGCCTGGTGGAGCTCTCCCGCGGCGGCGCGGACGCCACGGTCGTCCGCGAATTCGACCTCGACGCGCACGAGTTCGTCGAAGACGGCTTCACGGTCGGAGAGGCGAAGACGCGGATCGGCTGGATCGACGAAGACCACGTCTACATCGGAACGGACTTCGGCCCCGGTTCGCTGACCAGCTCCGGGTACCCGCGGCTGGCCAAGGAGTGGCGCCGCGGGACGCCGCTGGCCGAAGCCGTCACGGTCTTCGAGGGCAAGCCCGACGACGTCTCGATCGGCGCGTCCCACGACCCGACCGAGGGCTTCGAGCGCGACTTCGTCAGCCGCTCGATCGACTTCTACCGCTCGGAACTGCACCTGAGGACACCTGCCGGGCTGGTCAAGATCGACGTCCCGGACGACGCGAGCGCGTCCGTGCACCGCGAATGGCTGCTGGTGCGGCCGCGGACGGCGTGGACCGTCGGCGGCACCGAACACCCGGCCGGCTCGCTCGTCGCCATCCTTTTCGACGCCTTCATGGCCGGCGACCGGGACTTCACGACGCTGTTCACGCCCGACGAGCACACCTCGCTCGAATACTGGGCCTGGACCCGCAGCCATCTGCTCCTCGGCACGCTGCGCGACGTCCGCAGCGAGCTGCGCACCCTGACGCCCGGCCCCGGCAGCTGGGCCGAAGAGCCCCTCGCCGGTGGCCCCGAGTTCGGCAGCGCGGACATCTTCGACACCGACCCCGACGTCAGCGACGAATACCTGATCGACTCCAGCGGCTTCCTCCAGCCGTCGACGCTCAGCTACGGGCACGTCGGTGAAGAGGTCGAAGTGCTGAAGCAGGCTCCGGCGTTCTTCGACGCTTCGGGCATGAGCGTGGCGCAGTACTTCGCGACGTCGGAGGACGGCACGAAGATCCCGTACTTCGTCGTCCGGCCGTCCGGTGCCGAGGGCGGCCCGACGCTGATGACCGGCTACGGCGGCTTCGAGATCTCGCTGACGCCGTCCTACAGCGGCATGATCGGCCGGGGCTGGCTCGCCCGCGGCGGCACGTACGTCGTCGCGAACATCCGCGGCGGCGGCGAGTACGGGCCCGGCTGGCACACCCAGGCCCTCAAGGCCGAGCGTCACCGCGTGTACGAGGACTTCGCCGCGGTGGCCGCGGACCTGGTTTCGCGGGGCATCACGACGCCGGCGCAGCTCGGCATCCAGGGCGGCAGCAACGGCGGGCTGCTGATGGGCGTCATGCTGACGCGCTACCCGGACCGGTTCGGGGCGATCGTCAGCCAGGTGCCACTGCTGGACATGCGCCGCTTCCACCTGCTGCTGGCCGGTGCGTCCTGGATGGCCGAGTACGGCGACCCCGACGACGCCGCCGAGTGGGAGTACATCTCGAAGTACTCGCCGTACCAGAACGTCCACAGTGGACGCGCGTATCCGCCGTCGCTGTTCGTGACGTCGACGCGCGACGACCGCGTGCACCCCGCCCACGCCCGCAAGATGGTGGCGCGGATGCGTGAGCAGGGGCACGACGTCCGGTATCACGAGAACATCGAGGGCGGCCACGGTGCCGCCGCGGACAACGAACAGCTGGCGTTCAAGTGGGCGCTGGTGTTCGAGTTCCTGTGGGAGCAGCTCACGAAGTGAGCCGCGCGAGCACGACGCCGCCGACGATCAGGGCCAGCGCGGCCACCCGGCCGACGCTCAGGGGGTCCTTGGTGACGACGACGCCGAGCACGATCGCACCGACGGCACCGATCCCGGTGAACACCGCGTAGGCGGTGCCCACTCCGACGGTGTCCATCGCGCGCGACAGCAGGTAGACCGCGGCGGCGCCGAGCACGAAGCACAGGAGCGTCGGCCACGGCCGCGTGAAGTTCTCCGTCGGCTTGATGCTCTGCGACCAGGCGATCTCGACGAGCCCGGCGAAGACGAGCGTCACCCAGCCCATCAGAACGCCGCCCGGGCCTTCTCCAGCGACGCCGCGCGCTCGCCTTCGCGTGCGGCCAGGTGCGGATCGACCAGGGCGTTGGTCAGCTCGGCGTGCACGAACCGGACGTCGTCGACGTCGTAGTGCCCGGCGATGAAGTCCCGCAGGTAGCGCTCGTGGTGGTCGAACGGCGCCCGTGGCGTCCCTTCGGCATACGTTCCCCCGCGGGCGCCGGCGATGACGAACTTCTTGCCGCGCAGGGACATCTTCGGGAACGTCACCTGGTCGATCCAGGCCTTGAGGGCGGCCGGGATCGAGAAGTTGTACATCGGTGCGCCGATCAGGACGACGTCGGCTTCGAGCAGCTCGTTCAGGAGTGGCTCGACGATCGCCCAGGCCGTCTTCCGGGCCGGCGTCCCGACGACGTCGGCGTAGCGCGCGGGGTCGGTGATGCCCGCGGTGAGCAGGGCGTCGCAGATTTCGGTCCAGGCCTCGCCGATCACCGGGACCGGTTCGGCGGCGAGGTCGCGGTGGGTCCGGGTGCCCGGCCAGCCGGCGGCGTACCGGGCGGACAGTTCCCGGGAGAACGACGAGCGGCGGGCACTGGAGTCGAGGTGCAGCAGGTGGGACACGATTCCTCCTCAAGTGGACACGGCGTCCACTTGCCTCAACTGGACGCGCTGTCCGGTTATTCCCTAGGCTCGCGTCATGCCCGAACGCGCCGACGCGGCCCGCAACCGCGCGAAGATCCTCGAGGCGGCCGAGGAGCTGTTCACCACCCGTGGCGCGGCGGAGGTGACGATGGAGGACATCGCGCGGGCGGCCGGCGTCGGCCGCGGAACGCTGTACCGCCGCTACCCGGACCGGGCTTCGATCGCCGTGGCGTTGCTGGACGAGCACGAGCGCCGTCTCCAGGAGCAGTTGCTGCGCGGGGACCCTCCGCTGGGGCCGGGCGCGCCGCCGTCCGCCCGGCTGGCGGCGTTCTACGCGGCGATGGTGGAGCTGCTGGAGCGGCACGCGCCCCTGGTGCTGGGCGCGGAGGTCGGCCATTCGCGCTTCACGACGGGCGCGTACGGCTTCTGGCGGACGCACGTGCGGGTGCTGGCCGAGGCGGCGGGCGCGGCGGACCCCGACGTCCTGGCCGACGTGCTGCTGGCACCGCTGGCGCCGGAACTGTTCCTGCACCAGACGTCGAGAGGAGTGTCACCGGAGCGGATCACGGCGGCGCTGCGGCAGCTGGCCGGCCTACTGGAGCCGGGTCAGGGCGGCCTCGAAGGCGGCTAGCACGTCCGCGACGAACACCCGCCGCCCGACGCCGAGCCGGCGCAGGGCCGGACCGTGGTCGGCGGCGACGGTGATCGCCACGCCGAGCAGCAGCACCCGCCAGCCCCCGAACACCGCCGCGCGCACGATCCCGGGCAGCCCGGCGAACCCGGCGCGGAGCCGGTGGCAGTGGAACGGCACGTGCCGCTCCTCGTCGGCGAGGATCCGGGCGGCGACGTCGGTGACCAGCGGGTCGCCGTCACCGTCCCGCAGTGCCCGGTAGTACCGCAGCGCGACGACCTCGGCGATGAGCAGCACCATGAGTTCCAGCCGCAGCCCGAGTGCCCGCCGCAGCCGGACGAACACGGTGTCCGACCAGTGCCGTCCGAGGGTGGGCACCCCGGCGGCGGCCAGCAGTTCGGCGAGCATCCGGGCGTGGTTCTGTTCTTCGGCGACGAAGAGCTTCACGGCGGCGAGGTAGTCGTCGTCCCCGGCGGCCTTCGCGATGAGGTTGGCGCCGTCGCCGGCCTCGCCCACCTGGAACCGCTGGATGCTTCTCGCCACGTCCGGGTGGAGTTTCGCGCCCCGCTCCCACGGCGGGTCTTCGCGCCGGCTGCGGCGGTCGGCCTCGGTCTCGAAGTCCTGGAGCCAGTGTGCGTAGGTCATCGGGCGATGATGCCGCGCGGTCACCCCCTCGGCCCACCCGCCGGAGCCGTTGTCCGCGGGCCACCGGCCGAGCATGCTGGACGCATGACGACCGCCGACGAGTTCCGCGCGCTGCACGAGCGCCCCGAGCCGTTCCTGCTGCCGAACCCGTGGGACGCCGGCACGGCCCGGCTGCTGGCGGGGCTCGGCTTCGCGGCCCTGGCCACGACCAGCCTGGGCGTGGCCAACGTGGTCGGCCGGACCCGCGCGACCCGGGCGGAGATCCTGGCCAACGTCCGGGAGATCGCCGAGGCGACGCCCCTGCCGGTCAACGCGGACCTCGAGAACGGCTTCGCCGACGACCCGGCCGAAGCCGCGAAGATGATCGAAGCGGCAGCCGATGCCGGGGCGGTCGGCGCGTCGATCGAAGACCACACGGGCGAGCTCCGCACGCCGATCTACGACCTCGGGCTCGCGGTCGACCGCGTCCGCGCGGCGGTGGAGACCGCACGCGCCCGGTCGGTGGTGCTCACGGCCCGCTGCGAGAACCTCTGGCTGGGCGTCAACGACCTCGACGACACGATCCGGCGGCTGCAGGCGTACGAGGAAGCGGGCGCCGACGTGCTGTACGCGCCGGGGTTGCGGACGCTGGACGAGATCCGCGCGGTGGTGACGTCGGTGGGCAAGCCGGTCAACGTCGTGATGGGCTTCGCGGACCCGTCGATCACCCTGGACCAGCTCGCGGAGATCGGCGTCCGCCGCGTCAGCATCGGGGCGGCGCTCTCCCGGCTCGCCCTGAAGTCCTTCATGGACGGAGCCCGCGAGATGCGCGCGGGCCGGTTCGGGTTCGTGGCCGGCCTGCCGCCCGTTTCGGAACTGCAGGAGTTCTTCGGCTGAACCGGGCGCCGACCGCCCGGTTCAGCCGAAGGTCTCCTCAGCTGCAGCCGGAAGTGGCGCCGCAGCCTTCGCAGGCGTAGCACGAGCCTGCCGGGCGCATCTTCGTGCCGCACGTCATGCAGAGCGGGGCGTCCGCCGCCTTGCCGAGACGGAGCTCCATCAGCTCCGTCGTCGTCTGGGCTTCGCGGTGCGCGTGCTCCGGCTCGTCGGCGTGCGGCTCCGGCGAAGAGTCCACAGTGGACTGCAAGGCCTCGAGGTCGACGCCGGGGTTGCCGTACGTCGCTTCGACTTCGGCCGAGCGCTCGTCCGCCGAGAGGATGCCCAGCTGCGAGCGCTTCTCGTACGGCAGGTAGTCCAGGGCCAGGCGGCGGAACAGGTAGTCCATCACGCTCGTCGCGATGCGGATGTCCGGGTCGTCCGTCATGCCCGCCGGCTCGAAGCGCAGGTTGGAGAACTTCGAGACGTAGAACTCGAGCGGGATGCCGTGCTGGAGGCCGACCGAGATCGACATCGAGAACGCGTCCATCACGCCGGCCAGGGTCGAGCCCTGCTTGCCCAGCTTGACGAAGATTTCGCCGAGGCCGTCGTCCGGGTACGAGCCCGCCGTCAGGTAGCCCTCCGCACCGCCGACGGTGAACGACACCGTCTGGCTCGGGCGCTTCTTCGGCAGGCGCTTGCGCACCGGCCGGTACTCGACGACCTTCTCCGGCTCGGCGACCGCGGCGGCCTTCTCCTTCTTGGCCGACGACAGCGGCTGGCCGACCTTGCAGTTGTCGCGGTAGATCGCGAGGGCCTTCAGGCCGAGCTTCCAGCCCTGGAAGTAGATCTCCTCGACCTCTTCGACCGTCGCCGACTCGGGCATGTTGACCGTCTTGGAGATCGCGCCCGACAGGAACGGCTGCACCGCGGCCATCATCCGGACGTGCCCCATCGGGGCGATCGAGCGCTCGCCGACCGCGCAGTCGAACACCTCGTAGTGCTCGGGACGCAGCCCCGGCGCGTCGACGACGTGGCCGTGCTGCGCCACGTACTCGACGATCGCCTCGACCTGCTCGCCCGGGTAACCCAGCGCCTCCAGCGCCCGCGGCACCGTCTGGTTGACGATCTGCATCGAGCCGCCGCCGACCAGCTTCTTGAACTTCACCAGCGAGAAGTCCGGCTCGATCCCGGTGGTGTCGCAGTCCATCATGAAGCCGATGGTGCCGGTGGGCGCGAGCACGGACGCCTGCGCGTTGCGCCAGCCGTGCTTCGTGCCGATGTCGATGCCCCTCTTCCACTCCTCCGTCGCCAGCGCGCGGACCGCGGCGTCGTTCGAGTGGTAGGTGCGGACGAGTTCGTTCGCCGCCGCGTGCTTGCGCATCACGCGCTGGTGCGCTTCGGCGTTGCGCGCGTAGCCCTCGTACGCGCCGACGACCTGGGCCATCTCCGCCGAACGCCGGTACGACACGCCCGTCATCAGCGACGTGATCGCCGCCGCGAGGGCGCGGCCGCCGTCGGAGTCGTACGCGTGGCCGAGCGCCATCAGCAGCGCGCCGAGGTTCGCGTAGCCGATGCCGAGCTGGCGGAACTTGCGCGTGGTGTCGGCGATCGGCTCGGTCGGGAAGTCCGCGAAGCAGATCGAGACGTCCATCGCCGTGATGACGAACTCGACGGCGCGGGCGAACAGCGGCGCGTCGAACGTGCCCTCGGGCGTCACGAACTTCAGCAGGTTCAGCGACGCCAGGTTGCAGCTGGAGTTGTCGAGGTGCATGTACTCGCTGCACGGGTTCGACGCGGTGATCCGGCCCGACTCCGGGCAGGTGTGCCAGTCGTTGATCGTGCCGTCGTACTGGATGCCGGGGTCGGCGCACTCCCACGCGGCCTGGGCCATCGTGCGGAACAGCTTCTTCGCGTCGGCGCGGTCGATGACCTCGCCGGTGAGCCGGGCGCGCAGGCCGAAGTCGGTGCCGTTCTCGACCGCCTGCATGAACTCGTCGGACACGCGGACCGAGTTGTTCGCGTTCTGGTACTGCACCGAGGAGATGTCCGCGCCGGAGAGGTCCATGTCGAACCCGGCGTCGCGGAGGACCTTGATCTTCTCCTCTTCGCGCGCCTTGGTCTGGATGAACTCTTCGATGTCCGGGTGGTCGACGTCGAGCACGACCATCTTCGCCGCGCGCCGGGTGGCGCCGCCGGACTTGATGGTGCCCGCGGACGCGTCGGCGCCGCGCATGAACGAGACCGGTCCGGACGCGGTGCCGCCGGAGGTGAGCAGTTCCTTCGAGGAGCGGATGCGGGAGAGGTTGAGGCCGGCGCCGGAGCCGCCCTTGAAGATCAGGCCCTCCTCGCGGTACCAGTTGAGGATCGACTCCATCGTGTCGTCGACGGCGAGGATGAAACACGCGCTGACCTGCTGTTTCGACGGCGTGCCGACGTTGAACCAGACCGGGGAGTTGAAGCTGAAGACCTGGTGCAGCAGCATCCAGGTGAGTTCGTGCTCGAAGATTTCGAGGTCCTGCGGCGCGGCGAAGTAGCCGTGGTCGCGCGCGGCCTTGACGTAGGTGTGCACCACGCGGTCGATGAGCTGCTTGAGGCTGCGCTCGCGCTGCGGGCTGCCGACGGCACCGCGGAAGTACTTGCTGGTGACGATGTTGGTCGCGTTGACCGACCAGAACTCGGGGAACTCCACGCCGCGCTGCTCGAAGTTGACCGAGCCGTCGCGCCAGTTCGTCATGACGACGTCCCGCTGCTCCCAGGTCACCTGGTCGTACGGGTGCTGCCCCTCGGTCGTGAAGACGCGCTTCACGCTCAGCCCGCCGGCGGCCTTGCCCTTCTTGCCGGCGGCCGCGCGGGCCCCCGTCGTTCCCACGGTTTCCGTCATCGGTTGAACCCTCTCCCGCAGCGGGACGGCTCAGTTGCCGTCTGCGCGCTGATCGCTGTCCTCCTGGGCAGCAGAACCCGCCATGGCCTCACGGAGGTCGGCGATCTCCTTCTCGAAGTCTTCGACCGAGGAGAAGGAACGGTAGACGCTGGCGAACCGGAGGTAGGCGACCCCGTCGAGCTCACGCAGCGGGCCCAGGATGGCCAGGCCGACCTCGTGACTCGGGATCTCCGCCAGCCCGGCGGAGCGGATCGACTCCTCCACGCGCTGCGCGAGCTGCTGCAGCGCGTCGTCGTCGACCGGCCTGCCCTGGCAGGCGCGGCGGACGCCGCTCACCACCTTGTCCCTGCTGAACTGTTCGGTGACCCCGGACCGCTTGACGACGGCGAGCACCATCGTCTCCGACGTCGTGAACCGGCGGCCGCACGACGCGCACGAGCGCCGCCTGCGGATCGCCTGGCCTTCATCCACCTCTCGGGAGTCGACGACCCGAGAGTCCGCATGCCGGCAGAACGGGCACCTCATCCGCCGATCACCTTCCCCTCCTCGCCGGCCGCCCGCGGTCGACGTCCTCACGGCCACCATGCACCCCTGCGCACCTGGTGATCGTTTTGTGGACATCCGGTGGGTAAAAGCCGACCAGCTGTGGACAACTGCTGCCCAGTCTACCCCAACCTGTGGACCAACTACAGCGGTGTAACTACTACATATAGCGGCGAAGGGTAGAACTCGAGAGGAGCGCGCGCAAGCGGCGCGCCGGGCGCGATCCCCGCCCGGGTGAGTGCGGTTGACGGCCCGGGCGGATCAGGGTGCGGGGACGGCGGCCGGGTCCGCCACCGGGACCGTGAGCGGCAGCCCGGGCACCAGGACGGCCTGGTCCAGGCGATTCAGCTCTTTGATCCGGGCGACAACCGCGCCAGGCTCGCTGTCTGGCGCGAATCGCGCGGCCAGCGAAGCGAGCGTGTCGCCCTGGCCGACGGACACCGTCGCGGTGCGCTCGGGTACCGGGGCGCCGGACCCGCCGCTCCCGAGAAGACCCAATCCAGTGATCATGAGGCAGCTTCCGACGGCGAGTGCGGCGAGCCAGGGCCACCGCACCGAAACCCGCCGCGGCGCCGCGCACGGTGCCCCGGCCGGGCGCCGGCCCGCCACGACCCGCGCGCGCGTCGGCGGGCGGGGCACCTCGCCGCGGCGCCCGCGCAGGACGCGCACGGGACGGAGGGGCGCCGGGACCGGGGTCGCCGGGCGAACGTGTCCGCGTTCGGCCAGAATGGACATCCGAACCTCCTCGAAACCCTGGTGTCCGCCCGTTTCCCGGACCGGGAGCGGCCCGTGGATCAAGGTCGAACAGGCGTTCTATCGAACGCCCGTGCGAAGGTCTACCACCTACCACCGACAAAATCGAGCGGACACGGCGTGTCGATCGAACAGATGTTTGAAATCGTCGTGCCCGGGGGCTAACGTCGGTGACCAGGGCATCTGCCGGGCAGATGCCGCCCGGCGAGGCTGCCCGCACCCCGCGGGCGGCGGCCGGCGCGCAGATACGTGCAGCGAACGTCTGGGAGGCGACGCAGTGGCGAAGGAGAACAAGGCGGGCAGGACCAGTGGGTCCCCCGGCGGCTCGGGCAAGGTGCACGCCATGCCCGAGGTGTACGACGTGGACGAGACCCTCACCGTCCGCCAGCAGCAGGTCCTCGACGTGATCCGCTCGTGGGTGAGCCGCTTCGGCTACCCGCCGAGCGTCCGCGAAATCGGCGAGGCGGTCGGGCTGACGTCGACGTCGTCGGTCTCGCACCAGCTGCGTGCGCTGCAGCGCAAGGGGTACCTGCGGCGGGACGCGAACCGGCCCCGCGCGGTCGGCGTGCTCTCGGCGACCGACGACAACCCCATGGGCATCGAGATGGACCAGCAGCCGGTCATGCCGAAGGCGGCGTACGTGCCGCTGGTCGGCCGGATCGCCGCCGGTGGCCCGGTGCTGGCCGAGCAGGCCATCGAAGACGTCTTCCCGCTGCCGCGGGAGATCGTCGGCGAGGGCGAGCTGTTCCTGCTGAAGGTCACCGGCGACTCGATGATCGACGCGGCCATCACCGACGGCGACTGGGTCGTGGTCCGGCAGCAGCCGGACGCGGACAACGGCGAGATCGTCGCGGCGATGATCGACGGCGAGGCCACGGTCAAGACGTTCAAGCGCAAGGGCGGCCACATCTGGCTGATGCCGCACAACGAGGCGTACGAGCCGATCCCCGGCGACGACGCCACGGTGCTCGGCAAGGTCGTGGCGGTCCTCCGACGTCTTTAAGAGGACGAACCCGGGCTTTCGCACGGCCCGGGAGATTCACCGGATCGGATGATCTTCGGCCGTGGGGAGCCGAAGGTCGGCGGCGGGCTCGGCGGCGCAGCTTGCTGAAGCCGAACCAGCCGAGACCGACCACCGCGACCGTGATCCCGGCGGCAGGCAGGATGGGGAGCCCGGCCCCGTCCTCCGCCGAGCCGGACGACGCGTTCGCGCCGGTCGAGGTCGTTCCCTCCGCCGGTGTGACGGACTGCGCGGCCAATGCCGCCGCGCCCCGCACCGTGCGGAGGGACCGCGACGAAAACCCCGTGGATCGGCGCGCGCTCAGCCCCGGCGGCGGCGCAGCCTGGTGAAACCGAACCAGCCCAGGCCCGCCACCGCCACCGCGATGCCCGCCGCCGGCAGGACCGGCACCCCACCGTCGTCCGGGGATGCGCCGCCGCCGGTGCTCGAGACCGGGGTTCCGTCCGCCGAAGGCGCGGCCGAAGCGGCCGAGGCCGCCGCGCCCCGCACCGTGCGGAGGGGCTGGCCCACGCCTTCGCTGCCGGAAACCAACGTCCCGTCCGGGTCGAACGCGATCGCCTCGCCCTGTTTCTCCCCCGGCAACGGGATCCGCACCGGGTTGCGCTGCAGCGCCGCCAGGACGTCACCGTCCGGAGCCGCGTACACATACGCGTCCGTGTACGTCCGCAACGCCACCACACTGCCGTCGGCCATCGAGGCGCCGCCCGTGACCAGCACCGAGCCGATCGAACCGACCGGGCCGCCCTGGGTGTCCGTCGTGGCGATCTTCACCGTGCCGACCTTCTCCAGCGTGGTCGGCCCCGGACTCGCCAGCGGACCTGAGGGCCGGTAGACGCGAGCCTCGCCGAGGATGTCCTTGGTGATCAGGTACGGCGTACCCGCCTTGTCCATGATCAGCGCTTCGGTGTCGTGCTGGCCGTCCGGGTAGGTGAGCCGGTGCAGCTTGACCTTGCCCTGCGGGTTCATCTCCAGCAGGGCGACCGTCAGCCGGCCCTTCTGGTTGTCGCCGGTGTCGGACAGCCAGAGCGTCCCGTCGGGCGTGCGGGCCAGGTCCTCGACGTCGAACGGGTCGGTCTTGTCCGTGAGGACCTTCTGCACCTTGCAGTCCCGGCCGAGCACGAACACCTGGACCTTGCTGCCGCCGTCGTTGATCGCGTACAGCTGCTTGCCGTCGGAGACCAGGCCGGACAGCTCGCCGATGCGCGGGTCCTTCATCGTGCACAACGGTTGCGGCGCCTCGGCCGAAGCCGCCGAAGCGGGCACCGACCCGCCGAACACGGCCAAGAAGACCAACGCGACAACCCAGCGCACCCAGCCACCTCCGTAGTGTGCGGCCCCTTCGAGTCGCACACTACGGAGACGTGTCAGGCCCTGGTCGAGTTGGTCTCGTACTCGCGCAAAGCCGCCGCGAGGTCCGGGCGGACCCGCACCAGCAGGCGCGTGCCCTCCTCGGCGTGCTCCTCTTCGAGGACCTCGCCGTCCGCGTGCGCCCGCGCGACCAGCTCGCCGCGCGAGTACGGCACGAGGACCTCGACCGTGACCTCCGGCCGCGGCAGGCGGTCGGCGATCACCTCGACGAGCTCCGGGATGCCCGCCCCGGTCCGGGCCGAGACCTGCACCGACCCGGCCAGCGCGTGCCGCAGGCGGGCCAGGCTGACCTCGTCGGACGCGTCGGTCTTGTTGATCACCAGCAGCTCCGGCGGGAGCGGCTCCTTGCGCTTGCGCGTGATCTCGCCGAGCACCTCGCGCACCGCACTGACCTGCTCCTCGGGTGCCGGGTCGGCCCCGTCCACCACGTGCACGAGCAGGTCCGCGTCGGCGGCCTCCTCCAGCGTCGAGCGGAACGCGTCCACCAGCTGGTGCGGCAGGTGCCGCACGAACCCGACGGTGTCGGTCAGCGTGTAGCCGCGGCCGTCCGGCGTCTGCGCGCGCCGGGTGGTCGGGTCGAGGGTGGCGAACAGCGCGTCCTCCACCAGCACCCCGGCCCCGGTCAGCGCGTTGAGCAGGCTCGACTTGCCGGCGTTGGTGTAGCCGACGATCGCCACGCTGGGCACCTCGTTGGCCAGCCGCCGCCCGCGCTTGGTCTCGCGGATCGTGTCCATGGCCGCGATCTCCCGGCGCAGCTTCGCCACGCGCTTGTTGATCCGCCGCCGGTCGGTCTCGAGCTTGGTCTCACCGGGACCGCGCAGGCCCACGCCGCCGTTCGCGCCACCCGCGCGGCCACCGGCCTGCCGGGACAGCGAGGTACCCCAGCCGCGCAGCCGCGGGATCAGGTACTGCAGCTGGGCCAGCTCGACCTGCGCCTTGCCCTCCTTGGACCGGGCGTGCTGGGCGAAGATGTCGAGGATCAGGGCGGTCCGGTCGATCACCTTGACCTTGACCTTCTCCTCGAGCTGCCGCAGCTGGCCCGGCGAGAGCTCGCCGTCGCAGATCACGGTGTCGGCGCCGGTGGACCCGACGATGTCGCGCAGCTGGAGCACCTTGCCCGAGCCGATGTAGGTGGCCGGGTCCGGCTTGGTCCGCCGCTGGATGAGGCCTTCGAGGACCTCCGAGCCCGCCGTCTCGGCCAGGCGCGCCAGCTCGGCCAGCGACGCCTCGGACTGCAGGGCCGTGCCCTCGGTCCACACGCCGACCAGCACGACGCGCTCGAGCCGCAGTTGCCGGTACTCGACCTCGGTGACGTCGTCCAGCTCCGTGGACAGTCCCCTGACCCGGCGCAGCGACGCCCGGTCCTCGAGCTCCATTTCGCCTGTCGACGGGTCGCCGTCGTACAGGTCGTCGTCGTGGTCTTCGGTGTGTGTCAGTTCTGTCATCGTGCCTCCATGTTCCCACGATTCGCCGCGGGAACCGAACTTTTACGTGCTGGGATAGGTGGCGAGGTAGACCGCGGTGCGCTCGGCGCCGGGACGGCGGGGGCGCGCGCGGAACTCCTCGAGCAGGGTGTTGAGCCGCGTTTCCAGCTCTGCCCGCTCCTCGGGGGCCACCTGGACGACCAGGCGTGACTGGTGCACGCCCTCGAATCCGGTCTCGGCGATCTCGGCCAGATAGGCCTCGAGAACCGCCTGTTCCACGCCCTTGTCACCGCATGAGTCGAGTGTCCACGAAAGCCCCGTCGAAAGATACGGAATTTCCCGGGCACCCCGGGTCCCGCGGCGCGGGGGCTGCGCGGCGAGGAAGCCGGTGTCGACGAGTTTGCGCACGTGGTGCAGCGTCGTCGCGGGGTCCCGGCCCAGCTTTTCGGCCAGCTCCTTGTTCGTCAGCGCCTCCGAGAAGGTCAACCGGATGATGCGCAGCCGTATTCCGGAGGCCAGCGCGGCGGCCTCGGCTTCGGTCGCGGGACGTCGTTTCGCGGGGAGCACGCGGGACAGCCTAGAGCGAACAGTGATTGACACTTTCCAATCACTCACGCCAGACTCGGGGACCATGCACAGGGGGTCACTCTTCCGCCACGCCGACTTCAGGCGGCTCTGGGCCGGCGACGCGGCCAGCCAGTTCGGGGTGTTCGCCGGCACCACCGCCGTCCCGCTGCTCGCGGCGGTGACACTGGCCGCGACGCCGTTCGAGATGGGGCTGCTGACCGCGGCCGAGACGCTCGCGTTCCTGCTGATCGGGCTGCCCGCGGGCGTGTGGGTCGACCGGATGCGCCGCCGCCGGGTCATGCTCACCGCCGACTTCACGCGGGCGGCGCTGCTGCTGAGCGTGCCGGTCGCCTGGTGGGCGGGGGTGCTGACGCTCGCCCAGCTGCTCGTCGTCGTGTTGTTCGTCGGCATCGCGACGGTGTTCTTCGACATCGCCTACCAGTCCTTCCTGCCCTCGCTCGTCGGCCGGGAGCACCTGCTGGAGGGCAACGCGAAGCTGCAGGCCGTCCAGTCGACCGCGCAGATCGCCGGGCCGGGCGCCGCCGGTGTGCTGGTCCAGCTGGTGACCGCGGCGAACACCGTGCTCGTCACCGGCCTCGGCTTCCTCACGTCGGCGCTGTGCCTGCTGCGGATCCGCGCGGAGGAGCCCGTGCCACAGCGCGACGGCCACGCCCGGCTGCTGCCGCAGATCGCCGAGGGGCTGCGGTTCGTCTTCTCCGACAAGCCGTTGCGAGCCATCGTGGGGACGACGGCGACGGCGAACTTCTTCGGCGGCGCGTTCATGGCCGTGCAGGTGCTGTTCCTGACGCGGACGGTGGGATTGCCACCGGCCGTGGTCGGCGTGCTGCTGGCGTTCGGCGGCGCGGGCGGGATCCTCGGCGCGGTCTGCTCGGGCGCGGTCACCCGCCGGCTCGGCCAGTCGCGGGCGATCTGGCTGGTCCCGCTGCTCACCATGCCCGGCCACCTGCTGATCCCGCTCGCCGGGCCGGACTGGCGGCTCGGCCTCGCCGGGTTCGGGCTCGTCGCCGGCGGGTTCGGGATCATCGTCTACAACGTCGCCCAGGTCTCGTACCGGCAGGCGATCTGCCCGGACCGGTTGCTCGGCCGGATGAACGCGAGCGTCCGGTTCGTCGTCTGGGGCACGCTGCCGCTGGGCGGCCTGCTGGGCGGCGGGCTCGGCGAAGGACTGGGGCTGCGGGGCGCGATGTGGGTGGCGGTGATCGGTGAGGCGGCGGCCGTGCTGTGGGTGGTGTGCTCGCCGCTGCGGCACATGCGCGACCTGCCGAACGAGGCGAAAAGCGGTTCCGGCGCCGCCTAGAGTTGCTTCATGAGCACCCCGGACGAGCGCCCACGAGTCCCGGACAAGGTCGGTGTCGACGGTCTGGAGGCCAAGTGGGTACCCGTGTGGGAGACCACGGGTGCCTACCGCTTCGACCGGACGAAGACCCGGGACGAGATCTACTCGATCGACACGCCCCCGCTGACGGCCAGCGGGTCGCTGCACATCGGGCACGTCTTCTCCTACACCCACACCGACGTCCTCGCGCGGTTCGAGCGGATGCGCGGGCGCGAGGTGTTCTACCCGATGGGCTGGGACGACAACGGCCTGCCGACCGAACGCCGGGTGCAGAACCACTTCGGCGTCCGCTGCGAGCCGTCGCTGCCCTACGACCCGGACTTCCGCGCCCCGGAGAAGCCGGGCAAGGACGTCGTGGCGGTTTCGCGACGCAACTTCGTCGAGCTGTGCGAGTCGCTGACCGAGACCGACGAAAAGGTCTTCGAACAGCTGTGGCGCCACCTCGGGCTGTCGGTCGACTGGACGATGACCTACCAGACGATCGGGCGCGAGTCGCGGCTGATCTCGCAGCGCGCGTTCCTGCGCAACCTCGAACGCGGCGAGGCCTACCAGGCCGAAGCGCCGACGCTGTGGGACGTGTCGTTCCGCACCGCCGTCGCCCAGGCCGAACTGGAGGACCGCGAACGCCCGGGCGCGTTCCACGACCTCGCGTTCACCGGGCCGGACGGCGCCGACGTCGTGATCGCGACGACCCGGCCGGAGCTGCTGCCCGCGTGCGTCGCCCTGGTGGCGCACCCGGGCGACGAGCGGTTCGAGCCGCTGTTCGGGAAGACCGTGCGGACGCCGGTGTTCGGCGTCGAAGTGCCCGTGGTGGCGCACCACCTCGCGGATCCCGAGAAGGGCCGCGGCATCGCGATGGTGTGCACGTTCGGCGACACCACCGACGTCACGTGGTGGCGGGAACTGCGCCTGGCGACCCGGGTGGTGCTGGGCCGCGACGGCCGGTTCCTGCCGGACGCGCCGTCCGGCGTGCCCGCGGAGGCGTACGCGCCGCTCGTCGGCAAGACCGTCCACACGGGACGCGAGATCATGGTCCGCCTGCTGCGCGAAGCCGGGGCCCTGCACGGGGAACCGCGGCCGATCACGCACTCGGTGAAGTTCTACGAAAAGGGCGACAAGCCCCTGGAAATCGTCGCCAGCCGGCAGTGGTACCTGCGCAACGGCGGGAACGACGCGGCCTTCCGGGAAAAGATGCTCGCTCGGGGCGAAGAGCTGAACTGGGTGCCGGAGCACATGCGCGTGCGGTATTCGTCGTGGGTCGAGAACCTGGCCGGGGACTGGCTGGTCAGCCGGCAGCGGTTCTTCGGCGTGCCGATCCCGCTGTGGTACCGGCTCGACGATCACGGCGAGCCGGACCACGCCGCGCGCCTGCTGCCGGACACGCTGCCGGTCGACCCGAGCAGCGACGTCCCGCCGGGGTTCACCGAGCAGCAGCGCGGTGTGCCGGGCGGGTTCGTGGCCGATCCCGACGTGCTGGACACCTGGGCGACGTCGTCGCTGACACCGCAGATCGCCGGCCGGTGGAGCGTGGACGACGACCTGTTTTCGCGGGTGTTCCCGTTCGCCCTGCGGCCGCAGGCGCACGAGATCATCCGCACCTGGCTGTTCTCGACGGCGGTGCGCGCGGAGCTGGAGCACGGCGTGCTGCCGTGGCGGGAGACGTCGATCGCGGGCTGGGTTCTCGACCCGGACCGCAAGAAGATGTCGAAGTCCAAGGGCAACGTGACGACCCCGGCGGACCTGCTGGAGCGCTTCGGCTCGGACGCGGTCCGCTACTGGGCGGCGAGTGCGCGCCCGGGCGTCGACACGGCGGTGGACGAGGGCCGGATGAAGGTCGGGCGCCGGCTGGCGACGAAGCTGCTCAACGCGAGCCGGTTCGTGCTGGGGCTGGGCGTGCCTTCGCCGTCCGCGGTCGCCTCCGAGCCGCTGGACCGGGCGCTGCTGGCGTCGCTGGCCGTCGTCGTCGAGCAGGCGACGGCCGCGTTGGAGGCGCTGGACCACGCCCGGGCGCTCCAGGTGACGGAGACGTTCTTCTGGATGTTCTGCGACGACTACGTGGAGCTGGTCAAGGGCCGGGCGTACGGCCAGAGCGGTCCTTCGGGGGCGGAGTCCGCGCAGGCCGCGCTGGTGACGGCCTTGTCGGCGGTGCTGCGGCTGTTCGCGCCGTACCTGCCGTTCGCGACCGAGGAGGTCTGGTCGTGGTGGCGGCCGGGGTCGGTCCACCGCGCCGGGTGGCCCGCTTCACCGGACGGAGAAGGCGACCCGGAGCTGCTCGCGCTGGCCGGCCAGGTGATCGCGGCGGTGCGCCGGGCGAAGACGGACGCGAAGGTGTCGATGCGGTCCGCCGTCGAGACGCTCACCGTGACGGGCCCGCCCGAGCTGCTGGCGCGCTTCGCGGACATCGAGGCGGACATCCGCGTCGCGGGCGCGGTCACTTCCGTGGAGACGCGCGAAGGTGATTTCTCCGTCGAAGCCGCCCGCCCATCCGAAATTGATTAACGGCCAAAAAAGAATCTTGGCCGCGGATGTATCAGGACGGGTCCGGCGGGTGTCTCCATCACCGATCGTCGCGTGACGATCGATCGGAGGTGGAGCATGCCCACGGTGGACGAACTCGTCGCCATCAAGGAACGGGTCGAACAGGAACTGCTCGGACGGCCCGGCGTGACCGGCGTCGACGTCGGCTACAAGGAGGTCGGCGGGGAACGGACCGACCAGGTCGCCATCCGGGTGCACGTGGCCCGGAAAACCGACGACATCCCGCACGAAGAACGCATTCCCGAACAGATCGAGGGAGCCGTCACCGACGTCGTCGAGCGCCGGTACGAACTGCACGTCGCCAGCCTGGAACTCGACGTTTCCGCGCAGGCGGACACCACGCATTACGCCACGCTCCAGGGCGGCATCAGCATGGGCCCGAGCCGGGCGATCGACAACCACATCTTCGCCGGCACGCTCGGGGCCATCGTCGTCGACAACGCGACCCGCGCCCGCGCCGCGCTGACCAATTTCCACGTTGCCGCGGTCGATTCCGGCTGGCACGCCGGCGACCGGATGGTCCAGCCGAGCCGGATCGACACCGGTGTGGTGCCGTCGGACGAGTTCGGTGCCATCCTGCGGGCCACCCTGTCCGGCAACGTCGACGGAGCCGTCATCTCCGTGGACGCCGGGAAGGCGAGCGCGTGCACGGTCGCCGAAATCGGCGACGTCCGGGGCAGCAGGGCCGCCGCACTGGGCATGGCGGTCCGCAAGCGCGGCCGGACCACCGGCCTGTCCCACGGCACCGTCGACGGGATCGCGGCCACCGTCAACGTGGACTACGGCGACGGGCTCGGCGTGCACACCCTGACCAACCAGGTCAGCATCGCCGCCGACACCGCCCGCAACCGGATCTTCTCCGACCACGGCGACTCCGGCTCGGTGATCGTCGACTCCGACGGGTACGTCGTCGGCCTGCTCTTCGCCGGCGCCGGGGCGAGCACGGTCGCCAACCCGATCGCCGCGGTGCTGTCCGAACTGGACATCACCCTGTGCGTCGGCAAGTCGATCATCAAGGACATCAAGGACGGCCGCAAGGACTTCATCAAGGACAAGGACATCCGCAAGGAGCTCCAGAAGGAGTTCGCGCTCGACAAGCGGATCAAGGACATCCGGGACATCTTCAAGGGCCGGGAGCACGGCCCCGGCCCGGACCCCGATCCCGGCCCGCTCGGTCCCGGCGGCGGACAGGGCCTCGAACAGCGGCTGCGTGCGGTCGAAGACCAGCTGAGCCGGCTCAGCGGGTTCGTCGGCCCGGAACTGCGTCCCGACCTGGTCACGCCGCTCACCGGCCAGGAGCCCTTGACCGACGCCGAGACCGGGCAGCTGCGGGCGGAGCTGGAGCAGCAGGTCGCCGACGCCGTCGACGCCAAGGCAGAGTTCGACGCGCCGCCGGCGTGACGACCAGGAGGCGCCACCGTGCTGCTCGTCCTCTGTTCGCTCGACGACACCGACAGCCAGTGGTTCGCCCGCCGGGCGGCCCAGGCCGGCCGGGCGTGCGTCGCCGTGTCGACCGAACAGCTGTCGTTCGCCCGCCGGCACGACCACCGGGTCGGGCCGGCGGGCGACGTCCGCACCACCATCGAGCTCGCGGACGGCGCCGTGCTCGACGGCGAGGCCCTGACCGGGGTGCTGAACCGCGTCCGCGAGCCGCCCGCGCTCGCCTGGTACCGGGCCGATCCCGCCGAGCGGGACTACGCCTCGGCCGAACTGTTCGCCTACACGCTCAGCTGGCTCGCCGGCCTGCGCTGCCCGGTGCGCAACACGCCGACCCCGCAGTGCCTCGCCGGTCCGGCCCCGGATCCGGTGCACGCGTGGGCCGCCGCGCACGCCGCCGGGCTGCGCTGCGCCCCGGTCCGGCTGGGCACCGGCACGCCCTGGCCGCCCGGCGACGCCGCGCTCGCCGGCGCCCGGGCCGCCGCGGCGGGGCCGGTCCGGCCGCGGCAGGTGCTCTGCCTCGACCAGGAGGTGCTCGACCGGGACGTGCCGCCCGCCACGGCGTCCGCGGTGCGCCGGCTGGCGAAGCTCCTCGGTGCCGAAACGGCGTTGCTCGGCATCGACTTCCTGGTCGGCGACGGGGACTGGTGGTTCGCCGGTCTCACCGCGGTGCCCGCCCTCCGGCCCGGCGGAGACCTGCTGGTCGACCGGCTGCTTCAGGTCTTGGAGACACCATGACGGTGCTGCTGTGGGGGCTCCCCGACGAGTCCCCGGTCCACCGGGTCGCCGAAGAGCTGCGGGCGCGCGACGCCGACGTCGTCGTCGTCGACTCCCGCGCCGCGGCCCGCGACACGATCGACCTCCGGCTCGACCCCGGGGCCGACGTCGGCGGCGTGCTCCGCACCCACGACCGGACGGTCGAGCTCGCCCAGGTCACCGGGGTGTACCTGCGGCCGGTCGAGCCCGAGCTCTTCCCCGGCCTCGAGCCGGCGGAACTCGCCCGGGCCCGGCGCTTCTGCGACGCGCTGACCAGCTTCACCGAGCTGACCGGGAGCTCGGGGCAGTGCCGGGTGGCGAACCGGCTCCTCGCGATGGGCTCCAACGTCTCGAAGCCGTACCAGGCGCAGCTGATCACCCGGCACGGCTTCGGCACGCCGTCCACCCTGGTGTCCAGTGACCCCGCGGAAGTGCTCGCGTTCGCCGGGCAGCACGGCCCGCTGGTGTACAAGTCGATCAGCGGCGTCCGCTCGATCGTCACGGCGTTCGACCCCGTCGCCGACGCCGGCCGGCTGACGCGGCTGCGCTGGTGCCCGGTCCAGTTCCAGGAGCAGCTCGACGGCCCCGACGTCCGCGTGCACGTCGTCGGCGACCGGGTCTTCGCGACCGAGGTCACGACGACGGCCGTCGACTACCGCTACGCGCACCGGGGCGGGGCGACGGCCACGCTTCGAGCCCTCGACCTCGACCCGGACGTCGCCGGCCGGTGCGTCGCGCTCGCCGCGGCGCTCCAGCTGCCGTTCGCCGGGATCGACCTGAAACTGGTCCCCGACGGTCGGGTCGTGTGCTTCGAGGTGAACCCGTCCCCCGGCTTCACCTACTTCGAGCACGGCACGGGGCAGCCGATCGCCGCCGCACTGGCGGCCTGGCTGACCGGGTCATGACCCGGCGGCGGCCCACCAGGCTTCGTCGAGCTCGCCGCGGGCCACGATCTCCGCCGGGCCCGACAGGGTCGACGCGCCGCGGGACACCGTCACCTCGACGCGGCCGCCGGGGAGGTCCACAGTGGACTTCCCGGTGTCCGTGCCCGCCAGGTGGAAGGCCGCCGCGACCGCGGCCACCGTGCCGGTGCCGCACGCCCGCGTCTCCCCCACCCCGCGCTCGTGCACGCGCATCCGCAGCGCGCCCTCGCCGAGGTAGTTGATGAACTCGAGGTTCACCCCGTGCGGGAACACGTCGTGGTCGAAGTCGGGCTGGTCGCGCAGGTCGAGCTCCGCCACGTCGTCGTCGAGCAGCGACACCAGGTGCGGGTTGCCGACGTCGACCGCCACGCCGGAGAACGGGCGGCCCGCCACCACCGTGACCGAGGTCCCGGTGATCGTCGCCGGTCCCATGTGGACGGTCACCGAGCGGTCGGGGTGGACCACCACGGGGCGGTCGCCCGCGCGGGTGCCGACGACGAACTCGCCGTCGGCGGCCAGGCCCGCGTCGACCAGGTAGCGGGCGAACACGCGCACGCCGTTGCCGCACATCTCCGCGATCGAACCGTCGGCGTTGCGGTAGTCCATGAACCACTCGCCCGCGGACGGCTCGTCGAGCGCGGCGGCGCGGACGACGCGCAGCACGCCGTCGGCCCCGAGGCCGCGGCGGCGGTCGCACAGCGCGGCGACCCTCGCCTCGGTCAGCTCGAGGCGGCCCGCCGGATCGGGGAGCAGCACGAAGTCGTTCTGCGTGCCGTGCCCCTTGAGGAACTCGATTCCGCCCATGGGGGCAAGATTACCGGCCCAGGGTATCCCGGACGCGCGCGGCCAGCCCGGGATCGGCGCCGTCGAACCAGTGGATCCGCTGGTCGCGCCGGAACCAGGACCGTTGCTTCCGGACGAAGCGCCGGGTGGCCTGCGCCGTTGCCGCGGCGGCCGCGGCGAAGTCGCCGTCGCCGTCCAGCTCGGCGAGCACCTGCTGGTAGCCGAGCGCCCGCGACGCCGTCTTCCCCTCGCGCAGGCCGCGCTTTTCCAGCTCGCGGACTTCGTCGACCAGCCCGGCCTCGAACATCCGCCCGACGCGTTCGTTGACGCGCTCGTCGAGCTCCTCGGGCGCGCGGTCGACGCCGATGACGACCGTGCCGTACCGGGCGGCCCCCGGCTTCGGCAGGTTCGCCGAGAACGGCTCGCCGGTGATCTCGATGACTTCGAGGGCGCGCACGATCCGGCGGGTGTTGGTGGGCAGGATCTTGGCGGCGGCAACGGGGTCGCGCTCACCCAACCGGGTGTACAACGCGGGGGTGCCGAGCTGCTCGGCTTCCGCGTCGAGCCGCGCCCGGACGGCCGGGTCGGTGCCGGGGAACCGCAGGTCGTCGAGCACGGCCTGGACGTAGAGCCCGGACCCGCCCGCCAGCACCGGGACCTTGCCGTCGGCCAGCAGCCGCTCGATCTCGGCCCGGGCGTGCCGCTGGTAGGCCGCGACGGACGCCGTTTCGGTCACGTCGAGGACGTCGAGCAGGTGGTGCGGGACGCCGCGGCGCTCGGCCTCGGTGGCCTTGGCGGTGCCGATGTCCATGCCCCGGTAGAGCTGCATCGCGTCCGCGTTGACGACCTCGCCGCCGAGTTCGCGGGCCAGGTCCACGGCCAGCGCGGTCTTGCCGGTGGCCGTCGGCCCGACCACCGCGAGTCCGACGACGGGGCTGTTCACGGCGGCTGACGATACCTGCGGGCCGACACGGAGTGTCCACCGGAAGTAGGATCACGAGCTTCGAGTGGCCCATCCAGTACCACGGTGCGCGCTGAGCTGCTTGAATGCCGCCTAGGGGCCGTAGCATCCGAGCACGGCCCGTGACGACCGCATTACCCGGCCCCGCTCCCACGGCGGGGCGCCCGCGCGAGCGGGCGTACAGGCGATAAGGAGCCTGCGATGGCCCAGGAGAACACTTCCACCGGTACCCCGGCCCCGCACCCGGTGCCGCACGCGCTGCACGCCGGGCACGCTGCCCCGCCCGTGCCGCCCGCCGAGCCCACCCCGTCCACCTGGGGCCGGATCGACGACGAGGGCACCGTCTACGTCGTCACCACCGAAGGCGAGCGCGCCGTCGGCGTCTGGCAGGCCGGCAGCCCCGACGAGGGGCTGGTGCACTACGCGCGCCGCTTCGACGACGTGCGCACCGAGGTCGAACTGCTGGAGACCCGGCTGATCTCCGGGGCCGGCGACCCGAAGCACGCGCTGTCGAGCGCCACCCAGATCCGCGACGGGCTGGCCGAGGCCGCCGTGGTCGGCGACCTGGCGGCGCTGGCCGCGCGGCTGGAGTACGTCATCGGGCACGCCGAGAAGGCGCTGGCCAGCGCGAAGGCGGAGCGCGAGGAGGCCAGGGCCGCGGCGGTCGCCCGCAAGCAGGAGCTGGCCGAAGAGGCCGAGAAGATCGCCGCCGACTCCACCCAGTGGAAGGCGGCGGGCGACCGGCTGCGCGCGATCCTCGACGAGTGGAAGACGGTCAAGGGCGTCGACCGCAAGACCGACGACGAGCTGTGGAAGCGCTTCTCGAAGGCCCGCGAGGCGTTCAACCGCCGCCGCGGCTCGCACTTCGCCGAGCTGGACAAGCAGCGCGCGTCGGCCAAGCAGCGCAAGGAAGAGCTCATCGCCGAGGCCGAGGCCATCAGCGAGTCCGAGGACTGGGGCGAGACCGCCGGTCGCTACAAGGACCTGATGACCGAGTGGAAGGCGGCCGGGCGCGCGCCGAAGGACAGCGACGAGGCGCTGTGGCAGCGCTTCCGGGCGGCCCAGGACAAGTTCTTCGCCCGCCGGTCCGCGGTGTTCTCGGAGCGCGACGCGGAGTTCGGCGCGAACGCGGCCCGCAAGGAGGAACTGCTGGTCGAGGCGGAGAAGATCGACGCATCGGCGAACCTGGACGCGGCGAAGAGCGCGCTGCGCCGGATTCAGGAGCAGTGGGACGAGATCGGGAAGGTCCCCCGCGAGCGCATCCGCGAGCTGGACGGCCGGCTGAAGGCGGTCCAGGACACGGTCAAGGCGGCCGAGGACTCCCGGTGGCGGAAGACGGACCCGGAGGCCCAGGCCCGGGCGGCCCAGTTCCGCGAGCGCGTCGAGCAGTTCGAGTCCCAGGCGGCGAAGGCGCGGGCTGCCGGCGACGAGCGGCGGGCGAAGAAGGCCGACGAGCAGGCGGCTCAGTGGCGTGAGTGGCTGCAGGCCGCGGAAGCGGCGGTCGCCGACCGCTGAAGCCGCTGAAGGCCGCATCCGGGGACTCGGTGCCCCCGGATGCGACCTTCACGGCGTTGCCGGCAAGCGGAAACACCCGAAGAGGTTCGGTCAGCACCCCGACCGGGGGTCACCGCGCGCTTCGGTCCGCTCCCGGTGCTCCACTCTGATCATGATCAGGAAATCCCGAAGTGCCGGCCGGATCCTCTCCGCTCTGGCGATCACCGTCGCCCTCGCCGGGCCGGCCCCCGCGCTCGCCGCCCCCGCCGGGGCCACCCCGCTTTCCTCGGCCACGGAAGCCGGCAAGGGGAAGGTGAAGGTCGACGGGAAGCTCTCCAAGGACCGGGTCAAGGTCAACGAGAAGGTCGACCTCAAGGGCAACCTGAAGGTGCTCGACGCCGCCCGCTCCGAAGCGACCCTCGAGGCCGTCATCGTGCAGCAGCTGCAGGCCGGGGCCTGGGTGAACATCGCCGACACCACCTGCCGGCCCAACGGCGGGTTCTCGCTCAGCCTCAGCTTCAGCCTGAGCGCCACCGTCTCGCTGCGGCTCTACCACCCCGAGACCACGCTCTACGCCGCCGCCTACTCGGCCAGCACGCTCACCCTGCGCGTCGGCTGAACCCGGTCCCCACCGGCCTCAGGACCGCGAGAACGCCGTCCTCATCCACGAGACCGCCAGGCAGATCATCGCGATCCAGGCGATCACCATGCCGATCCCCGGGCCGCCGCCCGCGGAGCCCGGCGCGTGGGACGACTGCTGGGACCAGATGGCCAGCAGGCCGTCCACCGAGGCGAACCAGCCGCCCGCCGCGCAGACCCAGGCCAGCCACCAGCGGCGCGTCACCAGGGCGAGCGCCGAGGCGAGGATGCCGACCCCGGTCGACGTCGCCGCGAACAGCTGGGGGATCCCGCCGCCCTCGCCTGCCAGGACCCGCCAGCCCGCGTGGTCGCCGACCCACGGGAGGATCAGGCAGATCAGCAGCACGAACGTGAACACCGCGATCGTGAAGCCGCGGCGGCCCAGCTCCACCGTGCGGGACGCCCGCGCGCCCGCTTCGTCGATCTCGGCGGCCAGCTCGGCCAGCTCGCCGTTGCCCCTGGGCTCGGTCACAGCGCACACCCACTCACCGGTTCGGGCTGGGCCGCCGGGGCACCGAAGCCCGGCAGGCCCAGCGTGACGCCGCTCGTCTTCGGCCGCAGACCGGCCTCCGCGTTGTCGCCCGCCCGCGTCCGGCGGTGGGACAGCAGGTCGCCGTCGGCCACCAGGTGGTGCGGTGCCGCGTACGTGACGGTCGTCTCGACGACGTCGCCGGGGCGGACCGCGCCGGCGACGTGGGCACCGGTCGGCGTGAAGTGCACCAGGCGCCCGTCGCGGGCGCGGCCGCTCATCCGGTGCGTTTCGGCGTCCTTGCGGCCCTCACCCGCGGCGACGAGCAGCTCGACGCGGCGGCCGACGATCTTCTTGTTCTCTTCCCAGGAAATCGCGTTCTGCAGCTCGACCAGGCGGTCGTAGCGCTCCTGCACGACCTCCTTCGGCAGCTGGCCGTCCATCGTCGCGGCCGGGGTGCCCGGGCGCTTCGAGTACTGGAAGGTGAACGCGCTGGAGAAGCGGGCCTGCGCCACGACGTCCAGGGTCGCCTGGAAGTCCTCCTCGGTCTCGCCGGGGAAGCCGACGATGATGTCGGTGGTGATCGCCGCGTCCGGCATGGCCGCGCGGACCTCGTCGAGGATGTTCAGGAAGCGCGCCGAGCGGTAGGACCGCTTCATCTCGCGCAGCACCCGGTCCGACCCGGACTGCAGCGGCATGTGCAGCTGGTGGCAGACGTTCGGGGTCGCGGCCATGGCGTCGATCACGTCCGAAGTGAACGCCGCCGGGTGCGGCGAGGTGAACCGGACGCGCTCGAGGCCGTCGACAGTCCCGCACGCGCGCAGCAGCTTGCCGAAGGCCAGCCGGTCGCCGAATTCGACGCCGTAGGAGTTGACGTTCTGGCCGAGCAGGGTGACCTCGAGCACGCCTTCGGCGACGAGCGCCTCGACCTCGGCGAGGATCTCCCCCGGCCGCCGGTCGCGCTCCTTGCCGCGCAGGGCGGGGACGATGCAGAAGGTGCAGGTGTTGTTGCAGCCGACCGAAACGGACACCCAGCTCGCGTAGGACGATTCGCGCCGCGCGGGCAGTGTCGAGGGGAAGGTCTCCAGCGATTCGAGGATCTCGACCTGGGCCTCGGCGTTGTGCCGGGCGCGCTCGAGCAGCGTCGGCAGCGACCCGATGTTGTGCGTGCCGAACACGACGTCGACCCACGGCGCCCGCTTGACGATCTCCCCGCGGTCCTTCTGCGCGAGACACCCGCCGACGGCGATCTGCAGACCGGGGTTCGCGACCTTGTCCGGGCGCAGGTGCCCGAGGGTGCCGTACAGCTTGTTGTCCGCGTTCTCCCGGACGGCGCAGGTGTTGAACACGATCAGGTCGGGCTTGGCCCCGGCGGCCGCCGGGACGTAGCCGGCGTCCTCGAGCTGCCCGGCGAGGCGCTCGGAGTCGTGCACGTTCATCTGGCAGCCGAAGGTGCGGATCTGGTACGCCCTGGGTGCCTCGTTCTCGGTCATCGGCTTCCAGGGTAACCCTCGCCTGACCAGGCAAAGCCGCCCCCTCCCCGGGCGCCGGGCCGCCCCGGGAAAGGCGAATCGGGCGGAAACAGGACAGAAGCTTGACAATCGGCCGGGCACCCCGGTCGCCCCCGTTTCTTGCTGTTCAATCGGGGCAATTCCGTCCGGCGATTGAAGGAAACGCCCAGATGACCAATGGAGAACACCCCCGGGTCTTCCTCAGTTACGCACACGACTCGGCCGAACACCAGGACCTGGTTCGCCAGTTCGCCACTTTCTTGCAAGCTCAGCTCGGGGTCGAGGTCTTTTTCGACCAATGGGTGGACGGCCACCGGCTCGACTGGTCGCTCTGGGCGTCCCAGCACCTCACCAAGGCCGATTTCGTGCTGGCCATCGCCTCCCCGGCCTACAAGCGCCGCGCCGAGGGCCACGAGGTCTCCGACGTCGGACGTGGCTCCCAGTTCGAGGCCGCGATGATCCGGGACAACCTGACGAGGGACCTCCCGCGCGAGACCCGGCGAATCCTCCCGGTGGTGCTTCCCGGACGCAAGGTCGAAGAAATCCCCTCGTTCCTCAACGCGCACTCCACCACGCGGTACGAGATCACGGAATTCACCCTCGAAGGTGCCGCGAGCCTGCTGGCCGCGTTCACCGGAGTCCCCCGGTTCGCGCCACCGAAAATCGGCGCCTGGGTGGGTGCGTGGCACGCGAACCGGCCCGCGGACAAACCGGCGTCGAGCGCGCAGCTGCTCACGACGGTCCTCCAGCCGGTCGCCCGCACGTCGGACATCCGGTTCACCGGCGCCGAAATCGACGGGATGCACCGGGGCACCAGCATCGTCTACCGGCCGCAGCTGTTCGCCGGCGACCCGCGCGGTGTCGTCGAGTACAACCTGAGCCGGCGGTACCGCCGTTTCGAGTCGGTCGCCGGGGTGCTCGACGACGCCGACGAAGCCGAGCAGGTCGGCTACTTCCAGGTGTTCCTCGACAACGTGCCCCAGGGGCAGTTCGAAGCCCGGATGGGCAGGCCGGCCTGGATCCAGTGCGATCTTACCAACGTGTTGCGCATGAAGCTCGTCGCGTGGCGCCCCGGGATGACCGTGCACCCGGTGGCCGCCGGGGCGGCGATGGCGGTCGGCAAGTCGAACCGGCTTCCCTCGCTGGGCTGGGGCGACCCGGCGCTCGTCGAATAGCCGGCCGGGCTCGGCACGGTTTCGTGCCGAGCCCGACGACCGGGGATCAGCTCGTCGTCGTCGGCGTGGGCGCCTCTCCGGGCAGGCCGAGCAGTTTCGCCTCGCCCAGGTCGAAGGCGTCGCCCCCGACCCCGTCGTGGCAGTTCGGGTTGACGACCTGCCACGACAACCGCAACCGCAGGACGCCGCTCACGTCGACGTCGATCGGCGTCACCTTCCCCAGCTCCAACGTGGCCGACTTCAGCTTGCGGCCGTCCCCGAACACCTCGAACTGCACCTTCAGTCCCGCGTCTCCGGAGTTGTCGTCCATGCCCGCCGTCGAGACGAACCTGCGGTACCCCTTGGAGACGTTGTACTCGATCGCCCCCGTCTCGGAGCAGTAGGAAACGCTTCGCGAGACCGTGTGCAGGTAGCTCTTCCCCGCGATGTTCCCCGGCCGGCTGTCGTTCGACCAGGAGCTCCCGTTGACCGGCCGCAGATCGGCCAGGTAGACCTCGACGGCGGACTGCGCGACCGTGAGTTTGATGCGCCCGTTCAGCGCGGCGCCCGCCTTCGGGTCCTGGTCGATCACCGTCCCCGCGGCCGCGGTCTGCTCGATGGAGTTGACCGTCTCGATCTGGACGCCGGTGCCCAGCACGTCCTGCGCGTCCGCCAGCTTCTTGCCGACGAGGTCGGGCGCGACGCTCGGGGGCGCCGAAGTGACGGTCGTGGCCACTTCGGCGGAGGTCGCGACGGGCGTCGTGGAGCCGGCCGCGATCGGAGGCGCGGCGGCCGGTGCCGAAGGGGAGCCGACGCTGAGGGCCGTGATCACCCCGGCGGCCGCCACCACCCCGACGACGATCAGGACGGGAACCAGTTTTCTCCGGCGTCGCGGGGGCGACGGCGGGCTGACGTAGGACGAGTCGAACACCGGTTCTCCGATCCCCGGCGACGGCATCGCCCCGGTCCGGTCTTGATGCTTCGCGTAGGTCGGCAGCGGCGGACGTTCCAGCCGCGGTCCGACCGGGCTGTTCGCGAGATCCGGCACGATCGCGTCGAGCACCGCGGCGATCCGGTCGGCGGCCGGGCGCGTCGCCGGATCGACCGCGAGCAGCACCCGCACGACGTCCCAGAGCGCACCCGGCATCTCGCCCGGCCGCCCGGGCTCCTCGTCCGCACGCCGCACGTATCCGCCGGGGAACGGCGCGACTCCGCAGTAGAGCTCGTAGATCATGACGCCGAGCGCGTAGAGATCGGCCGCTTTGCCCGGCTCGCCGCCCGTGAGGACTTCGGGCGCGAGGTACTTCGACGCCTCCCTCATCGAGACCTGCGGCTCTTTCGGAGCGATGCGGAACAGGCCGGCACCGGTGAGCCTCGGCACGCGGACGGGCCCGGAATCGTCCATCACCACGCTTTCCGGGCGGACGTCGCCGTGGACCACGCCCACCTCGTGGACCGCGTGCAGCGCGGCGGCGACCCCGGCGGCGATCCGGGCGATCTCCTTCGGCAGCAACGTTCCCGACGCGGTGAGCCGATCGCGCAGCGAACCACCGTGCACCAGGTCCAGCACCAGCGTGACGAGGTCGCCTTCGACGAGAAGGTCATGCAGGGTCACGAGATGCGGGTCGGCGAGTCCCACCAGGACGGACTGCTCGCGCATGAAGTTCGCGGCACCTTCTCCCCGCCCGGCCAGGCCGGCCCGCAACTGCCGGCACGCGACCGCCCGGCCGTCCGGATCCACCGCGGTCCGGAGGGTCCACCACGGTCCCCGGCCCAGTTCCGCGCCGAGCCGGTACCGCCCGGCGAACTCAGGTTCCATGCGCGCTCCACCCTTCGAAAGGCCTCGGCCACCCGCGCGATCTCACTCGCGTCGCGGCACGATAATCGGCCACAACGCCGCTTTCGCTACGGATGCGGGAGAGCGTCCCGGCATTGTCCTGGTTCTGACCACTTCTCCCGGAAGAAGCAACTCGAATCATCCCGGCGACGTGGATGATTGACAGGACAATTGCCGGACAGAATCGGTGGACGCGCAACGAACCGAGGCCTCAGGGCAACTTTCGGGGATTTGGTCTCCTTTCAGGATGCACTATTCTCGGGTGGCGGCCGTTTCCTCCGGCTACGCAGTGGAGCTCGGTTGGAAGAACTCGAGCATCCTCCGGCTCGCGTCCGGGGACATCAGCAGTTCCTGCATGTCCGCCGACATCCGGGCGGCCGCGCCGGTGCGCTCGAACATCTCCTTCTCGTACTCCGCCACCGCCGTGCCGAAGTCTTCCGGGTGGGCCGCCAGCGCCAAGGCCAGGAATGCGCCGTCCAGCAGGGCCATGTTGGCGCCCTCCCCCACCGGTGGCATCAGGTGTGCGGCGTCGCCGAGCAGGGTGACGCTCGGCGACGACGGCCAGGTCAGGCCCGCCGGAAGCGCCATGAGGGACCGGGGCACGATCGTGTCGTCGCACGCCTCGACCAGGGACGTGAACCGGGCGTCCCAGCCGTTCAGGAGCTCGATCAGGCGGGCTCGGGCCGCCGGTGGGTCGTCGAACGAGATGCCGCTCTCGGCGAACCAGTTCTCTCCCGTGTTGTAGAAGCTGACGCCGATGCGGACCGTGCCGTCGCCGTTGCGCTGGGCGGCCAGGGACTTGCCGTCGCCCAGCACCCAGTAGTTGCCGCGGCCGACCATGGCCGCCAGCTCCGGGTGGGTGCGGTCGATGTCGGGGATCGCGAGCTCGACCGCGTTCTGGCCGAGGTGAGCCGGCTTGGCGTCGGTCAGCAGGGCACGGACCCGGGAGTTCGCGCCGTCCGCGCCCACCAGGAGGTCGTAGTGCGCGCTGGTGCCGTCCGCGAAATTCAGGACGCCGTCTTCGGCGTGGTCGAACGCGCGTCCCCAGCGGACCGCTCCCCCGGGGAGCGCGTCGAGCAGCAGGTTGCGCAGGTCGGTGCGGTCGATCTCCGGCCTCGCCATCGGTGCGTCGTCGGGCGTGTCCTCCTGGAGCAGGAGGGTGCCGTCCGGCTCCAGGAGGCGCATGTCCTGGCCTTCGCACCTGGCGATCGACAGGAACTCCTCGAGCAAGCCGGCCTCGCGCAGCGCCCGCTGCCCGGAATGGATGTCGAGCATGCCGCCTTGACGGCGGGCGTCCCGCGAAGCGTCGCGCTCGTACACGACGGCCTCGATGCCGTGCACGTGCAGGACTCTGGCGAGCGCCAGGCCGCCCAGGCCGGCCCCCACGATGACGATGGTCATGACTCCCCCTTCGATACGCTGTACTTCTCGATACACTGTATCGCAGTAGCCGATGTACTGTCACCCCCATGTTGGTGTGGGAACGGCCGGAGCCGGCGAACCGGCCGGCCCCGGCTCCGCTGAGCCGGGACCTGATCGTCCGGACCGCGGTCGAACTGGCCGACGAAGCCGGCCTCGAAGCCGTGTCGCTGCGCAAGATCGCCGCCGCGCTGGACGTCGGGCCGATGCGGCTCTACGGCTACATCGACACCAAGGACGAGCTGCTCGACCTGATGGTCGACGCGGTCCACGCCGAGATCCGGCCGTCCGGCGCCGGGTGGCGGGAGGTGCTGACCTCCGTCGCCGAGGCCACCCGCCGGGCCGTGCACCGGCACGAGTGGTTCGCCGACCTGATCGGCGGGCGGCCCCAGCTGGGCCCGAACGCGCTGGCCAGGGGCGAGGCGGTGATGGCCGCACTGGACGGCGTCGACGTGGACGTGGTCATGCCGGTGGCCACCGCGGTCGACGCGTACGTGATCGGCGCGATCCGCCGCGAGATCGCCGAACGGCGGGCCGAACGCGCCAGCGGGATGGACCAGCGGCAGTGGCAGGCGACCTTCGGGCCCTACCTGGTGCGGATGTTCGCCACCGGCCGGTTCCCCGCACTGGAGACGGTCGTCCGCGACGCCGCCCACCACGACGCCGACGAGACCTTCCGCATCGGCCTGAACTTCCTGCTCGACGGCATCGGGGCGGGCATCGGGGCGAGCAGCGGCACCGGCCGCGAGTAGGCGCTAACCGCGCAGGGTCGCGATCCCGGCCAGGAAGATGTCGACGCCCGCGAGGAACTGCTCGCGGTCGTCGTGGTCCCGCAGCTGGGTCGCCGCCCGGTGCACGAACGGGTACTCGTCCGGGTCGAGTGCCGCCCAGTGGGCGGCGATGTCGCCCAGGACGGCCGACCGATCCGCGTGGTCGCCGGCGAGCCGGGCGTTGGCGGCGTTCTGCCCGGCGACGCCGAGGACGTAGTTGACGAGTGCGCCCGCGGCGTCGAACAAGGCTTGCTCGGGCACTTCGAGCGCCGCGAGCAGCCCGCCGATGCGCTCGTAGACGTCCAGGAGCGCGGGCCGCCACGGCTCCCGGGACAGCTGCGCGCCGACCCAGGGGTGGGCGTCGATCGCGTCGAACAGGCCCAGCGAGACCGTGCGCAGCGCCTCCCGCGGGTCGCCCTCGGCCACGGCCTCGCCCATCACGCGCGCGATGACGGCGTCGGTCGCCGCCGCGAGGAGGTCGCTCTTGTTCGCGACGTGGTGGTAGATCGCGCCGTAGCCGGTCGACAGGCGGGCGGTGAGCGCGCGGAACGTCAGCGCGGCCTCGCCGCCGTCGTCCAGGATCGCGGCCGCCGCCTGCACGATCACTTCCTTGGACAGCCCGTCCGCGCGCCGTTTCGCCATGTGCTGATCATCGCACGGTTGGAACGCCGATCCAAACCCGTGCTAGCGTGTCGATTGGAACGGCAATCCAATCGGAGGAAACCATGACTGTCACGATCATCGGCGCCGGCCTCGGCGGGCTCGTCCTGGCCCGCGTCCTGCACCTGCACGGCATCCCGGTCGAGGTGTACGAGGCCGAAGCCTCACCCGCCGCACGCCGCCAGGGCGGGATGCTCGACATCCACCCCTGGAACGGCCAGCCGGCACTCGAAGCGGCCGGCCTGACCGAGGGGTTCCGGGAGCTCGTCCTGCCGGGCCGCGAGTCCTCCCGCGTCGTCGACCGCCACGGCACCGTGCTGCTCGACCAGCCCGACGACGGCACCGGCGAACGGCCCGAAGTGCAGCGCGGCGAGCTGCGGCAGCTGCTGCTCGGCTCGCTGCCGCCCGGCACCGTCCACTGGGGACACAAGGTGACCGCGGTGCGGACCTTCGGCGACGGCCGCCACGAGGTCGGCCTGGCCGACGGCCGCAGCTTCGTCACGAGCCTGCTGGTGGGCGCGGACGGCGCGTGGTCGAAGGTCCGTCCGCTGCTTTCCGCTGCCGTTCCCGAGTACGTCGGCGTCACGGTCGTCGAAACGTTCCTGTTCGACGGAGACGTCCGCCATCCGGCCGCGGCGAAGGCGGTCGGCGCCGGAGCGCTCTACGCGCTCGCGCCGGGCAAAGGGCTCGTGGCGCATCGGGAAAGCGGCGGGACACTGCACACCTACGCGCAGCTGTTCAAGCCACAGGACTGGCTCGCCGGTGCCGACGACGCCACCGTCGCGGCCCAGGCCGTCGAGGAGTTCGACGGCTGGGCTCCCGAGCTCACCGCCCTGATCGCCGGCAGCGACACGCCGCCGGTGCTGCGCCGCCTCTTCACGCTGCCGGCCGGGCACCGCTGGGACCGCCTGCCGGGCGTGACGCTGCTCGGCGACGCGGCCCACCTGATGCCCCCGAACGGCGAAGGCGCCAACCTGGCCATGCTCGACGGTGCCGAACTCGGCCAGGCCCTCGCCGCGCATCCGGGCGACGTCGAGGCGGCGCTGGCCGAGTACGAGCAGGCCATGTTCGCGCGGGCCGCCGCCGAAGCCGCGGACGAGGACGTCTACGCGATCATGTTCGGCGAAGACGCCCCGCACGGCATGGTCGCCATGCTGGCCGGCTAGCGGACCGCCGTGGGCGCCCAGGCCGCGAGTTCCGCGCGGACCGCCGCCAGCTGGGCCGCGGTCGGCGCCGAAGCCGGTTCCGCGATCAGCGCGTAGTGCAGGCCCGGCGTCGCCGG
>Ga0207678_10000504_pt1 | contig 35434 bp, 29 predicted proteins | sample KBSC63metaG_FD_184319 | JGI IMG/M metagenome (GOLD analysis project Ga0207678, IMG submission 184319) | Corn rhizosphere microbial communities from Kellogg Biological Station, Michigan, USA - KBS C6-3 metaG (SPAdes) (version 2) | ecosystem: Host-associated > Plants > Roots > Rhizosphere > Soil ... | reverse complement strand
GGGGACGTAACTCGCGGGACTGGACGGGCATCTCGCGTGACTGGACGGGCATCTCGCGTGACTGGACGGGCATCTCGCGTGACTGGAGGGGCATCTCGCGTGATTGGGCGGGTTGCTCGGGTCAGGTGAGGGCGGCCGTGACGTCCAGCTCGACCAGCTGGCCCGGGTAGCCCAGCTGGGCTACTCCGAGCAACGTGCTCGCCGTGGTGAACGCTGCGGCGAGCGGTGAGTCCGTCAGGCGGGACCACACCGATGACAGCACCGCGCGGTCCTCCGTCACCACGTAGATCACCGTGCGGACCACGTCGGCCGGGGTGGCGCCCGCGAACTGCAGGGCCGTCGCCGTGTTGGCGATGACCTGGTCCGTCTGGGCGAGGACGTCTCCGGGGACCACGGAGCCGTCCGGGGTCAGGGGGCACTGGCCTGCCAGGTACACCGTGCGGGGTGCCGATGTCACCGTCACGTGGTGGTAGCCCGGCGGGGCGTGCAGGGCGGGCGGGTTCTGCCGTTCAATGGTCACCACCCCATCCTCATCGGCCGGGCAAGCGAAAACACCAGGAGGGCTTGTGCGCAGGACCATCGACTGGGCCGACGGGGCCGTCGTCATCATCGACCAGACCGCGCTGCCCCACGAGTACCGGCTGCTCGAACTGACCACCGTCGACGAGCTCGTCGACGCCGTCAAGCGGCTCGCCGTCCGGGGTGCTCCCGCGCTCGGGGCCGCCGGGGCGCTCGGCGTTGCGCTGTCCGCCCACCGGAACGGCGACGTGCACCAGGACGCCGACCGGATCGCGCACGCGCGGCCCACCGCCGTCAACCTCGCCTGGGGCGTCGAGCGCGCGCTGAGCAAACTCGACCAGGGCAAGGACGCCGTCCTCGCCGAAGCGCTGGCCCTGCTCGACGAAGACGAACAACTCAACAAGACCGCTTCGCGGCACGCCGCCGAGATCGTGCTCGCCGGGTGTCCGCGACGACCGTTGAGACTCCTCACCCACTGCAACGCCGGACGCCTGGCGACCGTCGGCTGGGGCAGTGCCCTCGGCGTCGTCTGGCACCTACACGAACGCGGGCTCGTCGAAGGAGTCCTCGTCGACGAGACGCGCCCGCTGCTCCAAGGCGCCCGGCTGACGGCGTGGGAACTCGCCCAGGAGAACGTCCCCTACCGCGTCCAGCCCGACGGCGCCGCCGCGGCCGCCATGGCGCGCGGGATGGTCGACTGCGTGCTCGTCGGCGCCGACCGGATCGCCGCGAACGGCGACGTCGCCAACAAGATCGGCACCTACGGCCTCGCGATCGCCGCGAAACACCACGGGATCCCGTTCGTCGTGGTCGCCCCGTCGTCCACTGTGGACGGCAAGCTCGCGGACGGCACGGGCGTCACCATCGAGGAACGCGACGCCCGCGAGCTCACCGAACACACCCCGGAGGACGCGCAGGCCTTCAACCCCGCCTTCGACGTCACCCCGTTCGCGCTGATCACGGCCGTGGTCACCGAACACGGCCGGTTAGAGCCCTAGGGACGCGGCCCGATCTCCCGGCCGCCGTCGGTCACCGTGATCGCCATGGCCGGGCACGAGTCCGCCGCGTCGAGGACCGTCTCGTCGGCTTCCACCGACGACGTCACCGGGCGCGCCACCGGGCCGTCGAGGGTGAACACCTCCGGCATCAGGGCCGCACACATCCCCGATCCGATGCAGGTGTGTTCGTCGACTTCCACGTGCCAGCTCATGATCACCATCCGATCGGCATCGACCGCGGTCCGCGGACGAGCATCTGCGTCTTCCACACGATATCGCCGGCGAGGTGCAGGCCCGGCAGCTCGGTGGCCAACGCGCGCAGCGCCTCCTGCAGCTCCAGCCGGGCCAGCGGCGCGCCGAGGCAGTGGTGGACGCCGTGGCCGAACCCCAGGTGGTGGTTTTCCGCACGGTCGAAGCGCAGCTGGTCCGCGTCGTCGAACTGCAGCCGGTCGCGGTTGGCCGCGCCGACCGCGACCAGCACCGGCTCGCCCGCCCGGACCAGCACACCGCCGACCGTGACGTCTTCGGTGGCGTACCGCGGGAAGCCCGCGCCGGCACCCAGCGGCACGAACCGAAGCAGTTCCTCGACCGCGGCCGGGATCAGGTCCGGGTCGGCGCACAGCCGCTCCCACTGCGCGTGCTGGTCCAGCAGCGCGTAGACGAAGTTCGGGATCTGGCTCGCGGTGGTCTCGTGGCCGGCGACGAGGATGCCGACGCACAGGTCGACCAGCTCCAGCTCGGTCAGCCGGTCACGGACGTCGCGAGCCTCGATCAACGCCGTCATCAGGTCGTCCTGGGGCTGGACGCGGTGTTCGGCGATCAGGCCGCGCATGTAGTCGCGCAGCTCTTCGCGGTTGCGCTCGAACTCCTCGGGCGTCAGCCCGCTGGTGGACAGCGCCGCGTCGCTCCACACGCGGAACTTCGGCCGGTCGGCGACCGGGACGCCGAGCAGTTCGCAGATCACCGCGACCGGGATCGGCAACGCGTAGGCGTCGACGAGGTCGGCGGGCGCGCCGGCCGCCTTCATGTCCGCGATCAGGCCGGACGCCAGCGAGGCGACGCGCGGCCGGAGCAGCTCGACGCGGCGCATGGTGAACGCCTTCGCGACCAGCGTCCGCAGCCGCGTGTGGTCGGGCGGGTCCATCTGCAGGATGCCACCGTCCCGCACCACGGGCGAGCGGCGCGGGGCGTCCTTTTCCTTCTCCATCGCCCGCGAGAACCGGCGGTCGCCCAGCACCAGCCGGGCGTCGGCGTAGCGGGTGGCCAGCCACGCCGGCTCCCCGTAGGTCATCTTCACCCGGACCAGGCCGTCGGCTTCCCGGGCGGCTGCGTACGCCTCGTTCAGGTCGAGGCCGGCCTCCTCGTTGAAGGGGTACGAGAGCGGTTCGGTGTGGGTGGCGGTCATGCGTGAACCCCCGTGAGTTTGTAAGCAACTGCTTACAACGCTACCTCGGCCGAGCGCTCACGTCGAGCGGTTTGCCGATCACCGAAAGTCAGCACACGGGGGATCAGTGCTGCGCGCCGCCGTAGACGATCAGCCCCGCCCAGCGACGGGGGTAGCGCCGCCGGTCCGGGTCGGCCGCCAGCCACTCGGTCTTCGCGGCGTGCAGCGCCAAGACCGGGTTGTGCGTCTCCGCGTAGCACCGCCAGAACAAGCTGAGGATCTGGCTCGTCGCTTCGTCTTCGATCGCGTAGAGACCCCCGATGACGGTCTTCGCTCCCCGCAGGAACAACGCGAGCGGGAACCCGGCCAGCTCCCCACCGGGACGGATCTTGATGCTGGAGTGGCAGGACGCCAGCACGCACAGCGGCGGGACGGTCCAGCCGAGCACGTCGGCGGCGGCGATCGACGTCCCGTCCGGCAGGCACTTCGTCTGCCCCCAGCCGTCGTGGTCGTCGTCGCCGTGGAGGCCGAGGACGAGCATCTCGTACGCCGTCGAGCCACGGCCGAGGGCGGTTTCCAGTGCTTCGCGGGTGTTGGCTTCCTCGACGTCCATCTCCTTCCGGAGCGCGGCGAGCTCGGCCGCGGCGAACTTCAGCGAGGGGTCGTAGGTGGTGACGGCACCCACCGTCGCGCTGGGCTCGGCCGACACCAGCGAGGCGGCGGTGCTGAGCGAACTGTGCAGGCTGAGCACGGCCCGGTCGACGAGGCAGCTGTCCTCGTCCAGGGGCAACGCCTCGAACGGGACGTGGAAGAGCCCGGTCGGCACCACGACCAGCCGGACCGGATCGGTGCCCGGCTTCGCCAGCATCGCCCGCAGCTGCTGCGGGAGCAGCAGTGCGCCGAGGGCCTCCAGCCTGCGGGCGGCGAAGTAGTCCGGACGGCTCGCGTCGACGTTCACGAGGTCGGCCGCCATCGCGATCCGCACGGATTCTTCGCCGACGGTGCCGTCCCCGGTCTGCCAGCTGAGCCGTCGGTAGAACTCGAGCCTGCCCCCGGCCGGACGTCCGGCCGGCGCGAACTGCAGGATCACGAACTGGCCGGCGGGCCGGGCGTCGCGAAGGACCTGCGCCGCCGTGTACGACTCCGAGATCTTGACGTCGGCTTGCGCGACGAGCGGCCCGATCACCTGCTCGGCACGGGTGATCGCGCGCTGCCGCCGGTGGGCCAGTGCCTCGGCCGAGCGGCCGAACCGGTCACCCGAGCAGACGGGCAGCGTCGCGGTGAAGACGCCGGCGGCGTCCGAGCCGTGCAGGGCCACGCTGGTCGCCTGGACCTGCTCGGCGGCGGACCGCACGGTCGCGCTGACGACCTCCTCCTTGCTCAGGTTGGCGAGCAGCACGCCGACCCGGTCGCGACGGGACGCCTCCAGCACGAAGTCGAGTGCGGCGGCGTGGTCCCGGCGGAGCGCGAGCTCCGCGGCCTCCTCGAAGATCGGGCCGGACCGCTCGATGGCCCGCCCGCGTTCCGCCTGCGTCGACAGGGAAGCCAGCCGCTGGGCGACGCAGTTGACGGCGTTGACCAGCAGTTCCAGGCGGCGGTCGTCGTCCTCCGCGCCGAGGTGGGCGGCCGCCGAAGCGGCCGCGTGCCAGCATTCGGCCGCCAGTTCGGGGTCGATCATCGTGCCTTGGCGCTCGAGCTCCACGGCCGCCAGGCGCGCTCTCTTCTCGACCCGCCGCCAGCGCTGGACGCTCTTGGGTGTGCGGACCGCCGCTTCGGCGGCGCGGAACTGCCAGAGCGCCAGCGCCCCGTGCAGCCGGGCGGGGTGGCCGATCCCGGCGCCCGGGTCCGCCTTCAGCATCTCCCGGAGCCGGTCGCGGGGAACGGTGTCCCCCGGACGGCACAGGCGTGCCGCGTCGAGGGCCGCGTTGCGCCGCAGGGCGTAGCGCAGGCCGATCCGGCTGACGTCCACCATCTTCGCGATGACCAGGTCGAGCTCGGTGCCCTCCAGGTCGCGCGCCAGCAAGCGCAGCCTCGACAGCTGGACCGCGCAGGGAGCGTTCATCCCGATCTGGTGCCAGCACGCCTCGGCGACGTCGAGCCACGCCGCCGGCTCGACCACGGTGCTGCAGTTGCGGTAGCCGGCGTTGGCCAGTGCGTAGGCGGCGTTGCCGACCGCGATCAGCCGGTGCCGGGCCCCGGCCGCGTGCAGGCCCGCCACGAACGTCTGCACCTCCGCCGGTGGTGGCGGCGTGACGTCGAACGGGCTCCCGGCTCTCGCCGCGATCGTCCCGATGCAGTCCTGGGCGAGTTCGACGACCCGGTCCCAGTCCCGCAGTGCTTCCGCGTTGCCCATCCGCATGCGGATGACCTCCGGGTGCGGCAGCCCGCCTTCGTCGGGGAACACCCGGCCGAGCTCGGCCTCGAGCCGGCGGAACGCGTCCCGGTCGCCCTGGGCGCGGGCGATCGCGGCCCGGTGCATCAGGCTCTCGGAGTAGAGCGACGCCCGGGCCGGGATCAGCGGTTCGGCCTGACGGCGGAACCGCTCGCACGCGGCGGCCCAGAAGTCGTAGCGGCCGGTGGACTCGGCCACCCGGCACAGCAGGTGCAGGCACTTGCACACGAGCGTGCGCAGCAGGGTTTCCGGCGGGGGCAGCCAGCTCGGGCGGCCCGCCGCGGCGGCGATCGTCCCGGGCGGCCTCGACGCCGAGGCCAGTGCGTGCTCGAGGCACGCCGCACCCGATTCGAGGTGGGCGATGGCGTCGTCCCAGCTCATCTGGCCGTAAGCCGCTTTCCCGGCCCGGAAGTGCGCCCAGCCGATGAGCTCGGGGGCGCCCAGTGCGTTGGCGGCCACGACCGCCTCTTCGCAGGAGTTCCGGAACGCGGCGAGGTCGAGGTCGAAGCGGGCCCCGGCGGTCAGGCCCCGGCGCGGCGACGCGTACCGCGCGATCAAGCCGATCACCCTCTGGTGCGGCGTGGACTCGGGGGAACCGAGGATCAGCGCCGCCGCCCGGCGCACGGTCCACCGGGCAGGCCGTCCGCCCGGACGGCCCTCGACCGACTCGCTGAACACGTGGTCGGCGACGATGTCGTCGCCTGCCACGCACAGCATCGCCAGGGTGCCGGCCGCGCCGTCCCGGCCGGCGGCCGCGAGCACCTCGGACCACTCCGAGCGAGCTGTCATGGACGGCGGAGCCGTGGCTCCGTACCGGACCTCCGCCGCACGACGGTGAGCTCGATGTCCATCGGCGCGGCGTTCAGGCTGCCGTGGGGCAGCTCGAGCGCACCGCGGACGAACTCGGTCGGCGATTCGCGGGTTCTCGGCTTCGGGTCGAGCGGAACGTCCCAGCGACCCGCGTTCTGCATCACGACGGCCGTGATGTGCCGCCCCGGGACGGGGAGGTCGGGCACCGGCATCTCCAGGCTGAGCAGATCGGCGACCTCGGACCGGCTCAGGGAAACCTGGATCTCCGGCCACGACTCCGCCCGCCGCGGCTCGCGGCCGAACGCCTCGCGGAAGAACACCAGGTCGTCCACCACGCGCGTCGCGTCGATGGGCCAGGGCTCCGCCACGTCGCCGCGGGTACCGGCGCCGGACGGCTCGAGCTGCCCGGTCCAGCTCGCCAGGCAGCTGCGCCGATCGTCGCCGCTCGCCGTCAGGAGCGCACTCCACCCGGCGACCAGCGCGTCGAGCTGCCCGGCGGGCAAGGTCGTCTCGGCCGACGCCGTCCCGGCCGCCGCGGTGCCGCGCGCGAGTGCCCACACCGGTTCGCCGACCAGCGCGCACACCCACGCCTCGTCGTCGGCCGACAGCCCGTCGGGGTGCACCACGCACAGCGAAGTCAGGTGGGGCTCCTCGCCGGGGTCGGCGGTGTCGAAGCCCGCGGAGACGAACTTGCCGTGGTCGAGCTCGTGCGTGGCAGGTGCGTCGACGAAGCCGATGAGCACGGCGTCGGCTTCCGGCCGGAAGGCGATCTCGACGATCGGGTTCGCCCGCCACCAGGCACGCACGAGCACGAGGTCGAGGAGGTTCTCCCCGCGGTCATCGCTCATGACACATCATTCCCGTCCCGGTAGAGGAAGACCTGCAGCTTGCGCACGGCGGAAACGTAGACCTTCTCGAACTCGCCGGGCGGCAACGCCGGTCCGGCGGTATCGGCTCCGCGGGCCAGACCCTCGACGTAGACGTTCCTGAGTACATCCGCTTCCTCCTTGGTCCACCCGACCGCCGTCCGGAACCGCTTGATGGCCCGCACCTTCGCTTGCCGGAGACTCGTCGCGCGCGTCCTGGCCGACTCGCCGTCCCGGCCTGGATCTTCCGCGATCGCCATGTCCTGCATGGACATGCCGGGGTTCGAGAGGAGGCGCTCGAAGAGGGAGCGCTCGGTGTCGGTCAACCCGACGCGGTCGAGCACGTCCCGCAGGAAGTCTTCCGCGAGCACGTGGTCGGCCGGGTCGGCCGTGGTCGCCGAGCCGAAGGCGTGGACGCCGGTTTCGGCCGCCGAGTCGCCGAGCAGATCCGGCTGCCGGCGTTTGAAGAACTCGGCCACCTGCCAGCCGACCTGCTGGGAGACGAACGCCATCACCTTCTCGACGTCGTGATCCGGGTCGAACCTCGGATTGGCCAGCACGACCTGCAGCGCCTGCTGGACGATGTCCTCCGCGTGCCTGCCGTGCGCGCCCAGCTTCGCCTTGGCCTGCCGGACCAGCACGGCCCACCCGCGTGCGGTCACCAGGCCCAGCACTTCCCGCGCCCGCGTCCGGCGCGGGCGCGTGTGCTCGAAGTGACGGCGGAGGCTGCGGGCGTCCGCCCTGGGCACGCCCTCCGGTCCCGGCTCGTTCCCGGTCGGCGTCGGATCTTCGTCGTCAGGGGCGCTTCGTGGTTCTGTCACGAGCTCACCCACGCATCGGCGGCACAGCGGCACCGGCACCGTGGTCCGGCCGTAGTGTGGGATCGACTCGACGTAGTGCGCGATGCGCACCGCGCTCAGCCGGCAGGCCGGCCGAAGGTGCCACACCGAGCGGGTCTGGGTCTCCACCCCATGACAACGGCCTGAAGCGGCGCGTGTGTGACGCGCCGCGGGGGAATTCCGGAAACCGGGTGAACCGGGTCGCATGAATCACGCCCAGTGGTCGTTCACCCGCCACCGGACGCAACAGGGGTGCCGGCATCCGGCGGATGTCGACACCCCATCGTTACTCCCGTCAGGCTACCGCGCCCAGCGGCCCGTCCGGTTCGCCGGGTTCGGGATCGCCGGGTCCGTCGTCCGGTTCTTCCGGCCGGAACAACCGTTCCAACGCCTCGTCGATGGCCGATTTGTCGGCCCTGAGCGCGCCGGCGAGCGTCTCGGCAGCCACGCTTCCCTCGCTCGAATCGGGAAGGAGCGCGAGCCGGCCCGACCGCTGGTGCAGGCTCCGCGCCATGGTGACGACCTTTTCGACGAACGCGGCCTTTCTGTCGACCGCGCTCCCCTGCGTCTGCCCGATCTTCTTCGCCTTCGCGTACAGCGAAGCCGCGCGTTCCTTTTCCTCGGCCGCCGCTTCTTCGGTTTTCATGACCGCGTCGCTCGATTCCTGGACGATCTTCGTCAGGGCGTCGATCGTGCGGATCTCCAGCGAACCGGAGCGCATCTGGTCGATGACGACCAGCCAGGGCGCCAGCACCGCGGCGGACGCGACCAGGATGCCCAGCACCCAGCCGAGGACGGGGTTGTCGATGCGGGTCGCTTCCTCGACCACCCGGGTGAGGATCGAAAGCCCGCTGAGCACGCTGACGACGAACAACCCCAGCATCTTGGCGATGAGCGTCGCCTTGCGCGGCGGGAATTCACCCGGCCACGGGGTCGCGGAACCCGCGCGCTCCGGCTCGCCCGCGCCGCCGTCGCCGGTCCGCGGGACGGCCGGGCGCGCGGTGGCCCGCGCCTCCCAGACCGTGTGCCCCGTGGAGTGCGCCAGGTGACCGAGGACGCCGGCGGCGATCACCGAGAACCCGCCGACCGCGACGAGGTTCGACACGTCGGGCCGGGCGAAATCGACGTTGTACAGCATGGCGAACGCGTTGAAGATGGCCGCGACGTCGACCGAAATCAGCACGTACGCGAATCCCCTGCGGACCTTGGAAGGCCGGTCGAGGTGCCGGGTCTCGCCCTGCTCGACCTCCTTCTCCACCTTCGCCTGCTGCCGGCTCAGCAGTTCCTGCGCGGCCGACGCGGTGAGCGGTCCCGCGGCCACCGTCTTCACCTCGGAGTCGGGCGTGCGGAGCCGGGTGCGTTCGTTCGCCGCCTGCCGCCGTTTGCGGGCGGCGGCGGCGAGCGCGGCCTGCTGCTCGGCGGCCAAGGCGTTGATCCTGGCCGCCGCCGTGGCGACCGACGTGCGGATCCGCGCCTGGACCCGCACGAACAACGCCTTCTCACCCCACGTCAGCGCGTCCGGCCGGACGTTTTCGGATTCGTGCCGGTGCGCTTCGCGGATCAGGAAGGTGATCCAGAACGCCTGGATGGGGTGCAGCAGCCACAGCCACCAGCTGACTCTGGGGACAAGTCCACGGCGGATCACGACGACTCCTCGTTTCGCGAGTGGTGGATGGTGAGCACGACGACCCGGTTCCGTTCCGCGGCCGCGGGGATCAGCTGCCCCCGCTCGTCGACGTCGGGCTCGATCACCGGGCGGAACCCGACCCCGGTGACGCTGGTGAACGCCGTGCGGGGCACGCCGAAGCCGACGAGCGCCTCGACGACCCGGCGGCTGCGCGCGAGCGACAGTTCCTGCGCGCCCGGCAACGGCCCCCAGGTGGCGGTGTGCCCCACCGCGGTGGCCGTGGTCCCCGGCCCGAACAGGCCGGTCAGGCCGCGCAGCGCCGCCGTCGCCCCCGGCTGGAAGTCCGCGGAGTTCGGCCGGAAGAAGACGGCCGCCGGGATCGTCACCTCCTGCACGCCGTCGCCCTTGGGCACCACGCGGGACTTGTCGTCGGGCACCGCGACCGTGGGCACGGGCTTCGTCCCGGCCGGATCGCCTGCCGCGACCGGGTCGGGGTCGATCGAGCACTTGGCGGCCTTCGCCTTGTCGCAGACGCCCAGCCACAGGCGTTCGACGTTCCGCCGCATCTCCTCGGTCAGCGCGTGCTGGGGACCCGCCACCTGGCCGAGGCCGGCGAACACGACCTCCTTGCCCTCGAGGTTCGGGAGGGACTTCTCCGGGAGCGCCGCCACCGTGAGGTCGACGTCGAAATCCGACCCCTGCGGGACCAGGTTGAGCATCCCCGTGGTTTGCAGGCCACTGCTGTACACGAGCAGCTTCCGCGCGTCCGAGACGCGCGACAGCTGGACCAGCAGCCCGAACAGGTCGAGCTGCCCGGTGTTGTCCGCCGCCTTCCGCAGGCCCGACCGCACAGCCTCCAGCTTCGCGGCGAATCCGTCCTCGATCAGCTGGGCGTTGTTCTCCTGCTGCTGTCCACGCCGGACGGTCAGGTCCTGGTCGAACACGGCCTGCTGCGTCCCCGGCCGGTAGATCACCACCCTCGTCTCGCCCTGGGTGATCGCGTCGTGGAGCGTGTTCTTGCTCTGGGGGGTCAGCGCGACGGCCGGCTCGTTCGCCGTGGCCGTCACGCCCACCGCGACGACCGTCTTGACCGGCGGCTCGCAGGCGCCGACCAGGGCGACGAGGAGCGTCGCGACCACTGCCGACGCCGTCGAACGCAGCGCGCCGCCGTGGTGAAAACGCTTCGTTCTGGCATCCATGCCAGAACAAGGGTTCGAACCGCCGTGGGTGTGACCGGCCGCGACCAAGTGATACCCGTCGTAACGGAAAGTTTCCGTCCACTTGTCACGGTGCGCCATTGCCTTGTCACCGAATACTAGGTTACGGTGACCTAGGTGTGGATCGAAATTCTCCTGCTGTCGAAGCTGGCCGTCGAGCCGATGCACGGTTACGAGCTGCGCAAGGCCGTGGAGGCGTCGACCGGCCACACCCTGTCGAACAACTCGCTGTACCCGACGCTGCGGCGCTTCGTCGACGCGGGCGCGGTGAGCCGCAGCGCGGAGGAACAGGAGGCCAAACCGCCGCGGCACGTCTACACGATCACCGAAGTCGGGCGGGAGCTGCTGCACGACATGCTCGCCGACTTCCCACCCGACCTGGCGCTCAACGAACCGGAGTTCCTGGCCCGCGTCGGGAACTTCACCTGGCTGCTCCCGGCGGAACGAACGCGGGTGCTCGACACCCGCAAGAACGCGCTGACCGCCGAACGCGCCCGGCTCACCGGCCTCGCCGCCGGGCAGGCCGATCCGTGGGGCCGCGCCGCGCTGCACCACGTGCTCGGGAAGTTCGACGCCGAACTCCGCTGGCTCGCCGATCTCGAAACCGATCCGAGGGAAGACGCATGACCACCACCGAAGAGACGCCCCGCCTCCCCTTCACCCGCGCCGACGCGCTCGCGATCGCCCCGGACTACGCAGCCCTCCGCCGTCGGGCGCCGGTGAGCCGGGTGCTCACCCCGGCCGGCGACCCGGCCTGGCTGGTGACGTCCTACGAGGAGGCCAAGGAGGTCTTCCGCGACCGCCGCTTCGGCCGGTCGCACCCGGCGCCGGAGCAGGCGTCGCGGATCTCCTACGCCGCGCTGCAGGACGGCCCGAGCGGCGACTTCGAAACCGAAGAGCGCGACCACAAGCGGATGCGCCGGATGCTGGCGCCCGCGTTCTCCGCGCCCCGCATGCGCGCCCTCGGCGACCACATCGCGGAGCTGACCGACCGCTGCCTCGACGACATGGAAGCCGCGCGCGAGGCGAACCCCGGCGAGGCCGTCGACCTGACCGACTTCCTCGCCTTCCCGCTGCCGGTGCTCGTGATCTGCGAGCTGCTCGGCGTGCCGTACGCCGACCGGGAGCACTTCCGCGGGCTGTCCGAGCGGATCGCGGTGATGGACGGCGGCGAGGACGCCCAGGCCGCCATGGCGGAGTTCATGGCGTACATGACGAAGCTGGCCGACGCCAAGCGCGCGGACCCGCAGCCCGACGTCATCTCCGACATGGTCGCGTTCCAGGCCGAGGACCCGGCCTTCACCGACGAGGACCTCGCCCGGATGGGCGCCGGGCTGCTGTTCGCCGGCCACGAGACGACGTCGACGCGGATCGCGATGGGCACGCTGTTCCTGCTCGCCGACACCGCCCGCCGCGACCGCTTCGCCGCCGACCCCGATGGCCAGGTGAACCAGACCGTCGAGGAGATCCTGCGGCTGACCGCGACCAGCGGCACCGGCCTGCTGCGGTACGCCCACGAAGACGTCGAGATCGCCGGGACGCGGATCATGCGCGGCGACGCCGTGCTGATCGCCGGTGACGCGGCCAACCGGGACGCGTCGGTGTTCGCCGACCCGGACGGGTTCGACCCGGACCGGACGCCGAACGTGCACCTCGCCTTCGGCACCGGCGCCCACGTCTGCATCGGCGCCAACCTCGCCCGCACCGAGCTGCGGACGGTGTTCCCGAAGCTGTTCCGCCGCTTCCCCGGCCTGCGGCTCGCCGTGGGGATCGACGAGATCCCGGTGCGCACCAACCGCGTGGCCGGCGGCGTCGAGCGCGTTCCGGTGGAGTGGTGAGCGTGAAGATCAGCGTCGACACGCAAAGCTGCGTCTCCTCCGGCCAGTGCGTGCTGCTCGCGCCGGAGACGTTCGACCAGAACGAAGACGACGGCACGGTCGTCCTCCTCGCCGCCGAGCCGCCGTCCGGGGAAGAGGACGCGGTCCGGCAGGCGGAACTGACCTGCCCGGCGGCCGCGATCCGCCTGTCCGGCGCCTGAGGGGCCGTCGCGCCCGCGTCCGGTTTGCCGGTTAGCCTGCTCCGGTGACCGAACAGCCGGAACAGGCCGGCCGCAAGCGGGACGCGGCCGCGACGCGGCTGGCGTTGCTCGACGCCGCCGAGAAGCTGTTCGCCGAACGCGGGTTCGACCGGACGACCGTGCGGGACATCGCCAAGCTGGCCGGGGCGAACCAGTCGCTGCTGTTCCGCTACTTCGGCAGCAAAGAGGCGCTGTTCGAGGCGGTCATCGCCCGGTCGGGGCGCGAGCAGCTCGCCACCACCCCACCCGAACGGCTCTTCAGCACGTCCCTGCGCAGCATGCTGGAGCCCGGCCGGCAGAACCGGGCGCTGGAGACGTACCTGCGCTCGTCGGGCAGCGACGGCGTCGCGGCCGCCATCCGGCAGGAGGTCGGCCGCGAGTACGCCGAGGTGCTCGCCACGCTGACCGACGCCCCGGACGCCGAGCTGCGCGCCGACCTCGCGCTCGCCTGGCTGATGGGCATCGCGCTGGTCCGCGAGGTCACCGGGAAGGAACCGCTGGCCGGCGCCGATCCCGAGCACATCTGCCGGCTGGCGCTGACCGGCATCAAGACGCTGCTCGAACGCAGCGAATAGTCACGGCAGTGCGCGGCGCAGGAGCTCTGCCAGGTGCACCGGCGTCCGGCCGGACTCCTGGGCGATCTGGGTCCGGCAGCTGAAGCCGTCCGACACCACCACCGTGTCCGGGGCCGCCGCGCGGATCGCGGGCAGCATCCGGTCCTCCGCCACCGCCTTCGAGACGTCGTAATGGCCGCGCTCGAAGCCGAAGTTGCCGGCCAGGCCGCAGCAACCCGAGTCCAGGGTGGTGTTGCGGACGCCCGCGGCCGCCAGCGCGGACTCGTCGGCGCCGAAGCCGAGGACCGCGTGCTGGTGGCAGTGCACCTGCGTGATCGCGTCGACGTCGAGCGCCGCGAACGGGATCGGCGCCCGCTCCAGCAGCTCGGCGAAGGTGAACGTCCGCGAAGCCAGCAGTTCCGCGCGTGCGTCGCCCGGCATCAGCGCGGGCAGGTCGCCGCGGAACAACGCCGTGCAGCTCGGTTCCAGGCCGGCCACCTCGTAGCCGTCTTCCAAGTACGGCGCCAGCACGGAAAGCGTCCGGTCCAGGACGCGCCGGGCGATGCCGAGCTGGCCCGTCGACACCCACGTCAGTCCACAACAGACTCCCCGGTCCGGCAGCACGACGTCGTAACCCGCCGCGGTGAGCACCTCATGAGCGGCATCGAGCACCGACGGCGTCAGGTAGTTGTTGAACGAGTCCGGCCACAGCACGACCCGGCGCTCCCCCGACGCCTTCCGCCGCAGATCCGCGCGCGATGATGTGAAAGGGGAAGGAGCGAAAGTGGGCAGCTCACGTTCCGCCGCGATCCCGCCCAGCCGTTTCACCAGGCCCGCCAAGCGAGACCGCCCGACGGCGTTGGCCAGCCGCGGGACGCGCGCGCTGAGCCGCAGCCACAGCGGCAGCCAGCCCATCGAGTAGTGCGACGCCGGACGCAGCCGCCGCCGGTGGTGCTGGTGGAGGAACTCGGCCTTGTAGGTCGCCATGTCGACATCGACCGGGCAGTCCGAGAGGCAACCCTTGCAGGACAGGCACAGGTCGAGCGCGTCGCGGACCTCGGTGGAGCGCCAGCCGTCCGTGACGACTTCGCCGTTGATCATCTCGGCGAGCAGGTGCGCGCGGCCGCGCGTCGAGTGCTGTTCCTCGCGGGTGGCCCGGTAGCTCGGGCACATCACGCCGCCGCCGCTGGTGTTGCGGCACTTCCCCACGCCGACGCAGCGCCGCATCGCCTGCCCGAAACTCCCCCGGTCCTCGGGATAGCCGAGGAAGACACTGTCCTCAAAGGACGATGAGGTCGACCGCACCCGCAGGTCGGCGTCGATCGGCCGTGGCGCGACCAGGATGCCCGGGTTCATCCGCCCGGCCGGGTCGAAGATCGCCTTGAACCGCGCGAAGACGTCCATCATCTCCGGGCTGTACATGCGGGACAGCAGCTCGGAGCGCGCCTGGCCGTCGCCGTGCTCGCCGGACAGCGAGCCGCCGTGCGCCGCGACGAGGTCCGCGGCCTCCTCCAGGAACCGCCGGAAGTCCGCGACCCCGCCCGAAGACAGCAGGTCGAAGTCCAGCCGCAGGTGCAGGCAGCCCTCGCCGTAGTGGCCGTAGACGACGCTGCGGCGGCCGTGCGCGCGCATGAGTTCCTTGAACTCGCGCAGGTACGCGCCGAGCCGCTCGGGCGGAACGGCGGCGTCCTCCCAGCCGGGCCAGGCTTCCGAGCCGTCGGCGAGCCGCGTCGCGAGCCCGGCGCCTTCCTCGCGGATGCGCCACAGCCGGCGTTGCGCGGCCGGGTCGTCCAGGACCGCGAACCCCGTCAGGTCGAGCGACGCGGCCAGATCCCGGGCCCGCGACGCCGGGTCGTCACCGGCCAGCTCGACGAACAGCCACGCCCCACCCGGCGGCAGGTCGCCGGCCCGCCCGGGGAGCATCGCGACGAGCTCGGCGTCCACGCCTTCGACGGTCAGCGGCGACCAGGGCAGGATCGACGGCGCCGCGTCGGCCGCCGCGATGTCCGAAGGAAAGCCCAGGACGGCGAGCACCTTGCGGTCCGGGAGCCGCGCGAGCGAAACCGTCGCCTCCAGGATGGTCACGCAGGTGCCCTCGCTGCCGACCAGCGCCTTGGCGACGTCGAAGCCGTTCTCCGGCAAGAGGTGTTCGAGCCCGTAGCCCGACACGCGACGCGGCCACGTCGAAAGTTCCTTGCGCAGCAACGCCAGGTTGTCGCGCACCAGCGCACGCAGCTCGTCGAAGATCCGGCCTTCGGTGGGCTCGTCCGGGCCGACCCGCAGCCGCGTGCCGTCGTAGAGCAGGACTTCCAGGGAGCGGACGACGTCGACCGTGCGTCCCCAGGCCACCGAGTGCGAGCCGCACGCGTTGTTGCCGATCATGCCGCCGAGCGTGCAGCGGCTGTGCGTCGACGGGTCCGGGCCGAACCGCAGGCCGTGCGGGGCCGCGGCGGCCTGCAGGTCGTCGAGCACCGTGCCGGGCAGCACCCGTGCGAGCCGCGTCGACGGGTCCAGCGAGAGCACCCCGCCGAGGTGGCGCGAGGTGTCGACCACCAGTCCCGGGCCGCACGCGTTCCCAGCGACGCTCGTGCCGCCGCCGCGGGCGATCACCGGGAGGTCACGATCACGCGCCGAAGCGACCGCCGCGACGACGTCGTCGACGGTCCGCGGCAGCGCCACGCCACGCGGCACGTGGCGGTAGTTGGACGCGTCGGTCGTGTACAGCGCGAGCGTGGCGGCGTCGGTGAGGATCTCCACGCCCCCATTCAAGTCGACCGGAGGCCGCCGTACCTCTCCAGCCGGGTATGTCCGGAACCACACCCGGTGTGCCATCGTGATCGGGTGACGGCAAAGGAGCACGTTGCCGAATACAGCGCGGTGCTGGGCGAGCTGCTGCGCGAGCGCGAGAAGCTGCTCGGCACGCTCGACCGGGTCGCCGCGCTGCACGGGACCGCGCGCCTGATCCGGGAGACGGTCGGGGCGAAGGCCGGGTTCGTCGCCGAGCTCGACCGGCCCGAGCTGGCCGTGATCCGCTGGATGTCCGGCACCCGGACGAACGCGCTGCAGGACCTCGAAGTGCCCGTCGGCCAGGGCATCGGCGGGCGCGTGCTGGCACTGGGCCGCCCCGTGAAGGTCTCCGACTACGTCAGCTCGCCGGCGATCACCCACCAGTTCGACGCCCAGGTCCGCGGCGAGGGCCTGGCCGCGATGCTCGCCGTCCCGATCGTCGCGCGCGGCGAGACCGTCGCCGTCGCCTACGCCGCCATGCGCGAGCCCGCCGACTTCGGCGACGACGCCGTCCGGCGGATGGAGGAGGTCGCGCGCGAGGCCGGAACCGCGCTGCACCTGGCGAAGGTCGCCGAGACCGACCGCACGGCCGCGGTGGCAGGCGAGCGGCTGCGCATGCAGAGCGCACTGCACGACTCCGTCGGCGCGCTGCTGTTCTCCATCGGCGTCCAGGTGCGCGATCTGCACGACGACTTACACGGCAATCCCGGCCTGGAAGCGCGGCTGCGGCGGCTGGAAGGGGACGTCTCGGCGGCCGCGGGCGCGCTGCGGGAGTCCCTGCTGGCGCTGTCGGAGTGCAGCCCGGAGCGGGCCCTGCCGGTCGAACTGGCCGAGCACTGCCGCTCGTTCCAGGCGCGCTGCGGCGTCCCGGCGCGGTTCGTGCAGCTCGCGGCGGTGCCGCCACTGGACGCCGAACGCACCGCGCTGCTGGTGGCCGCGGTCCGCGAGGGCCTGCTCAACGTCGAGAAGCACGCCCGGGCGTCCTCGGTGATCGTCAGCCTGCTGCCCAGCGAAGACGGCGTCCAGGTGGTCGTCGCCGACGACGGCACGGGCACCGGCGCCGCTCCCGGCACCGGCATGGGCCTGCGGACGCTCACCGGGCGGGCCGCGCGGCTGGGCGGCCGGGTCAGCCTGGTCCGCGACGACGACGACGGCTGCACACTGCGTGCCTGGGTGCCGCTGGTGCGGCCGTGACGCCCGCGAGCGTCTTCGTCGTCGACGACCACCCGGTGGTCCGCGACGGCGTGACGCTGCTGCTGCGCTCGGACCCGTGCCTGACCGTGGTCGGCTCGGCGGAGTCCGGGCGGCTGGCGATCGAGCGGGTCGCGTCGCTGGCCCCGGACCTGATCCTGCTCGACCTGCGGCTGCCGGACATGCTCGCCCCGGAGGTCGTCACCGAGCTGCGCCGGGTGCACCCCGACGGCAAGATCGTGGTCTTCACCGCGCACGGCGACCACCAGGGCGTACTGGCGGCGCTGGAGTCGGGCGCGCACGGCTGTCTGCTCAAGGACGCCGCCGGCGCCCAGCTGGTGACCGAACTGCGCCGGGTCCTGCGCGGCGAGCGCGTCGTCGACCCGCGGATCCTGCCCGACGCCGGGCAGCGGTCGGACGCGCTGGCCCGCAGCGGCCTCACCCGCCGCGAGTACGAGGTGCTGCGGCTGGCCGCGCAGGGCCAGACGAACCCGGAGATCGCCGAGTCGACCGGGCTGGCCCGCAACACGGTGAAGACGTACCTGCAGTCGGCGCTGCACAAGCTGGGCGCCCGCAACCGCGTCGAAGCGATCGGCAAGGCCAGCGAAGCCGGGCTGCTGTGACATCCTCGGCCGGGTGACGATCGACCTCCACGCGCACAGCACGGCCTCCGACGGGACGACACCGCCCGCTTCGCTGCCGCGGCTGGCCGCCGAAGCCGGGCTGACCGTGCTCGCCCTCACCGACCACGACACCTTCGCGGGCCTGGCCGCGGCTTCCGCGGCCGCCTCCGAGGTCGAAATCGTCCCCGGCGTCGAGATCTCCTGCCGCCTCGACGACGCCGAGGTGCACCTGCTCGGCCTCTTCGTCGACCCGCTGTTCGCACCGCTGGCCGCCGAACTGGAGCTGATCCGCACCGACCGCCGGCGTCGTGCAGTCCGGATGGTCGAGCGCTGCCGGGAACTCGGGGCCCCGATCACCCTGGCGCAGGTGGAGACGATCGCCGCGGGTGCGCCGCTGGGCCGTCCGCACATCGCCGCGGCACTGGCCGCGGTGGGCATCACCGACGCCTTCACCACGGGCTGGATCGCCGACGGCGGCCGGGCGGACGTGCCCAAGCACGTGTTGTCCACAGTGGATGCGATCACGCTGGTCCGCGCGGCCGGGGGCGTGGCGGTGCTGGCGCACCCGCGCTCGGTCAAGCGGCGCGCTTCGGTCTCGGATGCCCAACTGGCCGCGCTCGCTTCGGCGGGACTCGCGGGGGTCGAGGCGGACCACCCGGAGCAGCCACCGGAAGTCCGTGACCGGCTCCGGGAAGTAGCCTCCGACCTGGGGTTGCTCACCACCGGGTCCAGCGACTTCCACGGCGACCGCAAGCCGGTCCGCCTCGGCGAGTGCACGACCTCGCCGGAGGTCTTCGCAGCGCTCCGCGAGTCCGCCGTGTCCGTTTCGTAGCCCCTTACCTCTCCACGTGGGGGTATCGGATCACTCCCCGCCGAACGCAGGATGACCGCCACCGACCGTGACTCACGTCACACGAGTGGAGGAGGCCTCTTGCGTCCTGGAGTGAGTGCGTGCTGACCGTGCGTGGCCTGCGGGTGCGGTACGGCCGGTCGACGGCCGCCCTGCACGGGATCGACCTCGACGTCTCCGCCGACGGTGTGCTGGCCGTCCTCGGCAGCAACGGCGCCGGGAAGTCCACTTTGCTCAGAGCCGTCTCGGGCACCCTCCGGATGCACCGGGGCTCGATCGACAGCGGCGAAATCCGCTACGACGGCCACGGGCTCGGCCGGCTCGACCCCGCCCGGATCGTGCGGCTCGGCGTCGTCGGCGTGCCCGAAGGGCGGCAGATCTTCGCGCGGATGACCGTCGAGGAGAACCTGCGGGCGGGCGGCATCGGGGCCCGGACCGCGGCCGAGCGGGCCCGGGCACGCAAGCGGGTCGGCGAGCTGTTCCCCGTCCTCGCCGAACGCGCGAAACAGCGCGCGGGCCTGTTGTCCGGCGGCGAGCAGCAGATGCTGGCCATCGGCCGGGCGCTGATGTCCGCGCCGAAGCTGCTGCTGCTGGACGAGCCGTCGCTGGGCCTCGCACCGAAGATCGTCGAGCAGATCGGCCGGACCATCCGCGAAATCCACGACCAGGGCACCGCCGTCGTGCTGGTCGAGCAGAACGCCGTGATGGCACTGAACGTCGCCGACCACGCCGTGGTCCTCGAGGTCGGCCGGGTCGCGCTGGCCGGGACGGCGGCCGAGCTCGCCGCCAGCCAGGACGTCCAGCGGCTCTACCTCGGCGGGCACGCGGAATCGCAGGAGACCGCGGACGCCGAGGCGGAGATCGCGCGCGCCCGCCTGGCGGGCCGGACCCTGTCGAGGTGGGGCGGATGACGCCGCCGGAGCTGCGGGTGGAGGACGTCTCGCTGCGGTTCGGCGGGATCCGGGCCCTCGACGACGTGAGCTTCACCGTCGCCCCCGGCTCGCTGCACGCGCTGATCGGGCCGAACGGCGCCGGGAAGTCCAGCTGCTTCAACGTGATCAGCGGCCTCTACCGCGCCAACGCCGGCCGTGTCCGGCTCGGGAACACCGAGCTCACCGGCCTCGCCCCGCACAAGCTCGCCCGCCTCGGCGTCGGGCGGTCGTTCCAGAACGCCGCCCTCTCCCCCGGCTCGACCGTGCTGGACAACGTCATGCTCGGCCGGCACGCGCTGACCCGCGGCGGGTTCCTGGAAACCGGGCTGCGGCTGCCGTGGACGGTCCGCGCCGAACGGCGGCACGCCGAACGCGCGCGGGAGATCTGCGCGTTCCTCGGGCTCGACGCCGTCGTCGACGCCCCGGCCGGTGCGCTGCCCTACGGCGTCGTCAAGCGGGTCGACCTCGCCCGCGCGCTGGCCGTCGAGCCGGTGCTGCTCCTGCTCGACGAGCCCGCGGCCGGGATGAACACGGCCGAAACCGCCGAGCTGGCCGGCACGATCAGCGGGATCCGCGCGGAGCTCGGCATCTCGATCCTGCTCGTCGAACACGACATGGGCCTGGTGATGGGCATCGCCGACCGCGTCACGGTGCTCGACTTCGGCAGGCGCATCGCCGACGGCACCCCGGCGCAGGTCCAGTCCGACCCGGACGTCATCAAGGCCTACCTGGGCACGGAGGCGGCGTGAACACTTTCCTGCAGCTCGTGGTGAACGGCCTCGGCAAGGGCGCGGTGTTCGCGCTGCTCGCCCTGGGATTCGTCATCATCTTCAAGGCCACCGAGGTGGTCAACTTCGCGCACGGCTCGCTCGTGCTCTTCGGCGGCTACCTCGTCGTGGTGACGAAGGACGCGCTGGGCTGGGCCGGTGCGTCGCTCGCCGGGATCGTCTCGGCCGGGCTGCTCGGCCTGCTGGTGGAACGGCTGCTGCTGTCGCGCTCCCGGCACGCCGACGCCAACAGCCTCGCCCTGCTCACCATCGGCGTAGACGTGATCATCACCGAGGAGATCGTGCGCCGCCTCGGCGTCACGCTGCCCTTCCTCGGCGACGCCTGGGACGCGAAGCCGTTCCGGCTCGGGGGCATCACGCTGTTCCGCACGCACCTGGTCGCGCTCGGCGTCGCCGCGGTGCTGATCACGGCGTTCTGGCTGGCCTTCAAGTACTCGAACTGGGGCGTGGCCATGCGGGCCCAGGCGGAGAACCGCGAAGCCGCCGCGCTGATGGGCATCCGCAGCTCCCGCGTCACCGCGACCGCGTGGGTGGTCGCCGGGCTGCTGGCCGGGGTGGCCGTGCTCTTCATCGCGACGCAGGACTTCTCCGGCGCCGGGCTTTCGCGCGGGACGCACTCGATCGCGCTGGCCGCCTTCCCCGCCGCGATCCTCGGCGGCCTCGACTCGACGGCGGGCGCGGTGGTCGGCGGCCTGGTCGTCGGGCTCGTCGAAGCGCTGTCGGCGCAGTACGTCTCGTTCGACTTCTCCAAGAGCGCGGTGTTCCTGGTGATGCTGGTGGTCCTGGTGGTCCGGCCTTCGGGGCTGTTCGGCACGAGGGAGCGAACCCGTGTCTGACCAAGCCGTGTCCGAAGTGGACACCCCACCCCCGGCAGCCGAGCCCCCGCGGGAGGCCCGCCGCGGCCCGGCGCGGCTGGTCCGCAAGGCCGCGTGGCTCGCGCTGCTGGTCGTCCTGCTCGCGCTGCCGCTGTACCTCGACGCGGCCTGGCTCAAGGCCGGGCAGTACATGATGATCGGCGCGGTCGGCGCGATCGGGCTGACCCTGGTGGTCGGGCAGGCCGGGCAGCTTTCCCTGGCCCACGCCTTCTTCCTGCTCGCCGGCGGCACCGCCTACACCGTCCTGTCCGGACCGACCGGCGACGAGCGCGTGGCCGGTTTCGGTCTCGACCCCGGTCTCTCCCTGCTGGGCGCGGTGGTCGTCGCGGCCCTGCTCGGCCTCGCCTTCGCCCCGGTCGCCGGGCGGCTGCGCGGGATCTACCTCGGCGTCGCCTCGCTGGCGCTGGTGTTCCTGGGGCTCTACTTCGGACAGTCCGCGGAGGAGCTCACCGGCGGGACGTCGACCGGACGCACCCCGGCGTCGTTCTCCCTGTTCGGCTTCCCGTTCACCAACGACGGCCCCGAAATCAGCCTCCTCGGCGTGCCGATCCGGCAGGCCGAGCGCATGTGGTACCTGTTCCTGCTGCTCACCGTGCTCGCGTTCGTCATCGCCCGCGGCGCGGTCCGCGGGCGGGTCGGGCGGTCGTGGCGGGCGGTGCGCGACAACGAGGCCGCGGCCGCGGTGATGGGCGTCAGCGTGCTGCGGGCCAAGGCGGGCGCGTTCGCCGTCTCGTCGGCCTACGGCGGTCTCGCCGGCGCGATGACCGTGCTGTGGTTCGACATCCTCAAGCCGGACGAGAGCGAGTTCGGCACCTACGGCATCAACGTGTCGATCGCCTACCTGGCGATGGTCATCATCGGCGGTCTCGGCTCGGTGCCCGGCGCGCTCGTCGGCGCGCTGATCGTGAACGGGCTGCCGCAGGTCCTCGCCCTGTATTCGGCCGACCTGGGCTGGTTCTCCGGCACCGGTGACGGCGCGCTGACCCCGATCCTGGTCAGCTCGTTCGTCTACGGCGCCGCGATCGTCCTCGTCGTGCTGTTCGAGCCGGGCGGGCTCGCCGCGATCGGCCGCCGGCTCACCCGTCTTCGCCGTCAACCTCCGGAGGAATCATGAAACGCACACACCTGGCGGCGGCGCTGGTGGCCGTCCTCGTCCTCTCGGCGTGCAGCACCAAGGCGGGCGACTCGGGCTCGTCGGGTTCGGACAGCTCGGGCGTCAAGACCGGCAAGGGGGTGACGGCGACCGAGGTGACGCTGGGCGTGATGACCGACAAGTCCGGCGTGTTCAAGAACCTCGGCCTCGGCGTCACGCAGGGCAACGAGCTGTGGGCCAAGGACTTCAACGCCGCCGGCGGCGTCTGCGGGCGGCAGGTGAAGCTCGAGGAGGTCGACCACGGCTACAAGGCCGACACGGCGAAGACGCTGTACCCGCAGATCGAGCCGAAGGTGCTCGGGTTCGTGCAGCTGCTCGGCTCGCCCGTGGTGGCCGCGCTGAAGCAGAACCTGGCCTCGGACAAGACGACCGCCGCGCCCGCGTCCTGGTCGTCCGAGCTGCTCGACAACCCGTACGTGATGATCGTCGGCACCACCTACGACCTGGAGATCATCGACGGGCTGTCGTACCTGCAGGAGCAGGGGCTGGTCAAGGACGGCGACACGATCGGGCACATCTACATCGACGGCGAGTACGGCAAGAACGGCCTGCGCGGCTCGCAGTTCTACGCCAAGAAGCACAGCCTGACGCTCAAGGAAGTGAAGATCACCTCGACCGACAGCGACCTGACCAACGTCGTCACCGGCCTCAAGGGCGCCGGGGTCAAGGCGATCGTGCTGACGACCACGCCCACCCAAACCGGCTCGACGGTCGGGGCGAACAAGGCGCTCGGGCTGAACGTGCCGGTGCTGGGCAACAACCCGACGTTCGACCCGGCGCTGCTGAAGAGCCCGGCCGCCGGCGCGCTCGACAAGCTGACGATCGTCGCCAGCAGCGTGCCCTTCTCCGCGGACCTGCCGAAGGCGAAGGACGTGGCGGCGAAGTACAAGGCCGCGTACAAGGAAACACCCAACGGCGGTGTCCCGTACGGCTACGCGGTGGGCGAAGTGTGGGGCGCGGTGCTGAAGAAGGCCTGCGACAACAAGGACCTCACCCGCGAGGGCATCGCCGCGGCACTGAAGCAGACGACGTCGGCGAGCACGGACAACCTGGTCGCGGCGCTCGACTTCTCGAAGCCGGGAACGCCGGCGACGCGCCAGGTGTACGCGGCCACCCCGGACGCCTCCGCCGAGGGCGGCGTCAAGTACGTCAAGCCGTTGTTCGAAGCGCCCGAGGCGAAGGAGTACGTGGCTCCGCACCAGAAGTGAGCCGCCGGTCGGCCAGCGCGGCCGCCTCCAGCAGCGGGGTGGTCGCGTGGGCCTCGGCGGCTCCGAGCAGGGCGCGCACGGTGTCCTCGATCGTCTCGACGCGGGCGAGTGCGGCGTCGTGGTCCAAGCCCTCGGCTTCGCGCGAAAGGGTGTACAGGATGCCGCCCGCGCTCGCCACGTAGTCCGGGATCCACCGGATGCCGCGCGCGGCGAGATCGTCGGCGACGGCGTCGTCGGTGAGCTGGTTGTTGGCCGGGCCGACGACGAGCGGGGTGTCGAGCCGGGCCACCGTCTCGGGGCTCAGCACCCCGCCGACCGCCGCCGGGATGACGACGTCGGCGGTGAGGGTGAGCGCCTTTTCCGGCTCGATCCAGGTCAAGCCGCTTGACTCGGCCGCGGCGCGCTTGGCCGGGTCGATGTCCGAGACGACGACGTCGGCGCCCGCGGCCTGGAGGCTCGCCGCGAGATGGGCGCCCACCGAGCCGTAGCCGCTGATCACCACCCGGCGGCCGCTCATGTCGGCCGAGCCGGTCGCGGCGCGAAGGGCGGCGAGTACTCCCAGAGCGGTCGGGCCGCTGGAGGAACCGGTTCCGCCCGCGGACTCGGGCGTGCAGAACGCGTACGGCGAGGCTTCGCGGAGCACCAGCATGTCGGCCGGGCCGGTGCCGACGTCCGGGCCCGCCTGGTAGGCGCCGCCGAACTCGGCGATCAGGTCGGCGTGGTCGAGCAGGACGGCCCGGCGCTCCTCGGGCGAGAGGACGCGGCCCGGCTCGGGCGCGATGACGCTCTTGCCGCCGCCGAACGCCAGCCCGGCGACAGCGCACTTCGCCGTCATCGCGGCCGACAGGCGGAGGACGTCGGCGACGGCTTCTTCGAGCGTGCCGTAGGGCTTGAAGCGGCAGCCGCCGACGGCGGGGCCGAGCGCGGTCGAGTGGATCGCGACCATCGTGGTGATGCCGGATCGACGGCCCCGACGGGCTGTGAGCTGCTCATGTGCGGTCATGAGCGCCGAAGTTAGAGTGACGGTCGGCGGCGGAAATCGGCTGCCGAACGAAATTCGGCGAAACCAGGGAGGGGCCGGTGCTGGACGAACTTGATTCGGCGATCGTGCGGCTGTTGCAGGAGGACGCGCGCCAGACGAACCGGGACATCGCCCGGAAGGTCGGCATCGCGCCCTCGACGTGCCTCGAACGCATCCGGCTGCTGCGGGAGCGCGGTGTCATCCGCGGCTACCACGCCGACATCGACCTGCCGAGCCTCAACCGCGGCGTCCGGGCGCTCGTCACGGCGCAGGTGCGGCCGCTGAGCCGGTCGGTGATCGATTCCTTCCAGCGGTCGATCGCCGAACTCCCGGAGGTCCTCTCGGTGTACGTCACGGCGGGAAACGACGATTTCCTGATCGAAGTGACCACTCCCGACATCGACGCGTTGCACGCATTCCTCACCGACCGGCTCGCGTTGCGCCGGGAGATCGTCGGGTTCCGGACCTCGATCGTTTTCCGGCACCTGCGCAAGACGATGCTTGAACCGCTCCCGTAGGGGTAACCGGGGTTCACCCCGGAACGGCGCGACACGCCACCCCTACGTGAACCCCTGAAATACCCGGGTTCGCACGCTCGGAGGCGGAAACTGTCGGTGGCGGGGCGTCTAATGAGCTCGACGGGAAGGAGGCGCCGCCATGATCACCACACTCAACCATCGTGAGCGGGCCACGTTGAGAGCCGTGGCCGGGGGCCACGCCGAGATCAGCTGCAGCTGCGAGCCCGACCTCTTCATCGACGGCCTGAGCTGCTGCGACCAGTCCACCGTGCACCGGCTCGCGCGGCTCGGCCTGATCGCCCCGGCCCGGCCCGGCAAGTGCGGCGATCGCGTGCCCGCCCTGCTCACCGAGGCCGGCTCGCAGGCACTGGGCGAAGTCTTCGCCGCAGCCGCGTAATTTCGTTGCCACACACTGGGGTTACTGCCAGCATCACCCGATGCACGTATTCCTCGAAACCGAGCGGCTGATCCTCCGCCGGTTCACCGAGAACGACGCCGACGCGCTCTTCGAGCTCTACGACGACCCGGCCGTGATGAAGTACCTCAATGGGGGACAGCCGGCGGACCGCAGCGAGATCGTCACTTTGGATCTCCCCGCGTTCCTCGGTTACTACGAGCGTTTCCCCGGTTACGGGTTCTGGGCGGCGATCGAAAAGAGCACCGGCGACTTCCTGGGCTGGTTCCATTTCCGCCCGCGCCCGGACGATCCGCCGGACGAGCCCGAGCTCGGCTACCGGCTGCACCGGAAGGCCTGGGGCAAGGGTTACGGCACGGAAGGCTCCGCGGCACTGCTCGCGAAGGGCTTCACCGAGCTCGGGGTCCGGCGGGTGACGGCGTCCACCATGGTGGTGAACCAACGCTCGCGCCGGGTGATGGAAAAGCTGGGGATGAAGCTCGTCCGCACGTACTTCGAGGAATTCCCGGAGCACGAGCGGGCTCCGGGAAGCGAGCACGGCGAGGTCGAGTACGGCATCACCCGCGCCGAGTGGCTCGTGAGCGCCGCGTCCGGCGCTCACGAGCCCCCTGGTCAGCGGTAGACCTCGAACTCGTAGATGCGCGACGCACCGTTGCCGTCGTTGGCCGGCGTGGTGACGTTCAGCTTCACGTACCGGGCCGATCGGGTCGCGATCGGGTGATACGTCCGACCGGCCCGTGACCCGGTCACGGACGCGACCGTCGTCCACGTCGAGCCGTCGGCCGACGTCTGGATCGTGAACGCGCCGGTGTTCCAGCCCGTGGTCTCGCCGCCGAGGCCGGCGTGCTTGACCACGAACGACGACACGTTCTGCGCCGACCCGAGGTCGACCTGCAGGAACTTCGTCGCGGCGGTGGTGCAGAACTTGCTGTTGTTCGCGAGGCTGCCGTCGACGGCCTTGTCCGCGGTCTCGGCCGAGTTGCACGACGCCGAGCCGGTCGCCGCCTTGCCCTGCGCCAGGTTCGTGCCGAGCTCGGGTGCGGCGGGCGGCGGCGTGAACCCGTCGTTGTACGACGGCGGGACGTCGGACACGCTGGTGCCCCACGCACTCGGCGACGAGCCCATGGCGTAACTCAGCGTGGACGCGCCCGCGACGTCGCCGTAGCGGATCCACGACTTCGTCGTCGAAACGCCGTTGACGCTCACGCTCTGCACGTACGGGGTGCCCTGCCCGGCGCCGGTGCCGGTGATCTGGATCGTCCCGGACGGCCGGACGATCGACGCCGCCGGGAACAGCGGGCCGTGCAGGGCCAGGACGTCCGCGCCGGGGGTCGCCGGGTACATCCCCAGCGCGGCGAAGACGTACCACGCCGAGGTGGCGCCGAGGTCGTCGTTGCCGGGGAGACCGCCCGGGCCGGTGGTGAACGACTCGTTCACCACGCGCCGCACCGCGGAGCTGGTGCCCTGCGGGTGGGCGGCGTAGTTGTACGCCCACGGCACGCCGTGCTCGGGCTCGTTGCCGATGTAGAAGTACGGCTGCGTCAGGCCGCCGTTGAGCTGGGTGAAGTGGTGGTCCAGGCGCTGGACCGCGGTCTGGCGGCCGCCCATCAGGTTGATCAGGCCCTGGTAGTTGTAGGGCACCATCCAGGTGTACTGCGACGGGTTGCCCTCGGTGTAGCCGCTGTTGCTCGACGGCACGACCGGCCAGGCCCACGTGCCCGTGCTGCCGCGCGGCTGGACGTAGCCGGAGTCGGGGCCGAACACGTTCTGCCACCACTGGGCGCGCTGCATGTAGGTGTTGTACTTCGTGGTGTCGCCCACGGCCTTCGCGAACTGCGCCACCGCGAAGTCGGACGCCGAGTATTCGAGCGAGTCCGACGGGTCTTCGTAGACGTAGTGCCGGCTGAGGTAGCCGCTTTCGCGGCCGCGGATCGCCTGCCCCTGGGTCGTGCCGCCGCTCGCGCTCTTGTCCATGAGCGTCAGCGCCGCCGCGGTGTCGAAGCCGCGGACGCCGAAGGCGTACATGCTGCCGACGATGATCGGGCCGGGATCACCGGTCATCACGAAGTGCTCGTTGCTGTTGTGGGACCACTTGGGCAACAGCCCGCCTTGCTGGCCGTCGAGCACCATCGACTTCGCGATGTCGCTCGCCTCGTTCGGCGCGACCAGCCCGATCAGCGCGGCCCACGACCGGTAGATGTCCCAGCCGGAGTAGTTCTGGTAGACGGTGTGCGACGCGGTGTGCACCGCCTGGTCGAACCCGCGGTACTGGCCGTTCGTGTCGCTGGCGATGTTCGGGTTCTGGAACACGTGGTACAGCGCCGTGTAGAACTTCTGCAGGTCCGCGGTCGCCCCGCCGGTCACCTGGACCCGGTTGAGGACGGCGTTCCAGCTCGTGTCGGCCGCACCGCGGATACCGGCGAAGTCGAAGCCGGGGTTCTCGGCGGCGAGATTCGCCTGCGCGTTGGCCAGGCTGACGAACGAAATGCCGACCTTCGCCTGCACAGTCGTGTTGCTCGAGGTGTCGAAGGTGACGTACCCACCGGAGTTCGTGCCGCTGGTGCTCGCCGAACCGGCGTTCACGGTGCCGCCGAGCCAGGTGCCGAACCCGCTGGGCGCACGGTCGAACTGGATGACGTAGAAGATCTGGTAGGTCTTCGAAGAACCGCAGAAACCGCCACCGGTCACCGAACCGGTGACCTGGCTGCCGCTGATGTTGATGCTTCCGTTGCGGCTCCCGGTGGCACTACGGCCGGCGTTGACGAGCAGCCGCGCGGACGTCGTGTTCGGGTAGGTCAGCTTCATGGAGCCGGACCGCTGGGTGGCGGACAGTTCGACGGTGGTGTTGTAGTTGTCGAGCTTGTTCTTGTAGTAGCCGGGCGCGGCCGACTCGTTGGCCTTGGTGTAGCGGCCCGCGTACCCGGTCCAGCCCGTGCCCGGCGAAGTGCCGATCGCGCCGGTGATCGGCAGCAGGCCGAGGTCTTCGTTGTTGGCGCAACCGGCACCGTTGAAGTGGGTGAGGCTGAACTCCTCGATGCTCGTGTCGCTGTAGCGGTACCCGGACGGCGACGCGGTCGGGGTGTCCGGGCTGAACTGCACCATGCCGAACGGTACGACGGCGCCGGGGTAGGTGCTGCCGCCGGCGCCGCCGGGCACCGGGTTGGGCGAGTTGCTGTTGTCGGTGCCGATGAAGGGATTCACGTACTGCGTAAGGGCGAGCGACGCGGCGACGGCGGCCGGCGCGGGCAGCGCGGCGAGCCCCGCGCCGGCGACGGCCGCGGCGACCACGGCGACGCGCAACCGTCTGGCGAGTGGTCCGGACATGGAACCTTCCCTCCTTGTCGCACGCTTCCGCCGGGCGACAACGTTGTCGGGCAAGCAGGACAGGTGGTGACAACGTTGTCAGCACGCAGCGAGCCGCGCCGGCAACGTCCAGGGGATCGAGTTGGTACCGGAACTCGGTGGCAGGACATGGTGCCACGGCAGGACCTGCCGACGGAAGCACCGAAAGTTCGTTGTGCGCCAACCGGTTCCGCGACCGGACCACCCAGCACCGGTGGACCACTCGACCACTCCGGGCCGGATCACGGGGCCTTGGTCACCCAGTGGTCGCCGAGGGCAGTAGTCGCCGCTTCGCCGTTCGTCAGGTCGGCCAGCCAGCTTGCGAACGCGTCGGCCTCGCCCGGCGCCAGGCCGATCTCGAAGCGGGCCAGTTCGTCGAAGCGGGTCGCGTGGAGCACGTACGAAGAAGTGCGCAGGTCGTTCTCCAGCCGGCCCGCGCGGTCGTAGCTCACCGCCACCTCGACCAGGCTGAGACGCCGGTGTTCTAGTACACCAACAACTTCCACAGCGTCCGAAACGGACTGACCGTACGCGCGGATCAATCCACCCGCCCCCAGCAGGACTCCCCCGAAGTACCGCGTCACCACGGCCACCGTGTCGGTCAGGTCCCGGCGGCGCAGCACTTCCAGCATCGGCGTGCCCGCCGTTCCCGCCGGTTCACCGTCGTCACTGGACCGCCGGGTTCGCCCATCCGGCCCCAAAACGAAGGCGTGACAGTGGTGCCGCGCACCCGGATCCGCGCGACGGCGGGCCGCGATGAACTCGCGCGCGGCCTCTTCCGACTTCACCGGAGCGAGCGCGCAGAGGAACCGCGAGCGCTTGATCTCGAGCTCGTGGACTCCTTCGCGAGCCACGGAGAGATAACGATCAGTCATCGGCCAAGTCCGCCATGCACCCAGCTTCCCACCTCGGAGCCCGCGCCCGACGGCGGCCCCGGGCCACTTGCGACAGACGTTTCCGCAGGTCAGAAGGGTTATTGACCGCTCTTCGGGAGACCCAGCCCGGCATATGGGACTACCCCGGGAGACGTCAACGCAAGCGTGGCATTTCCCACCCGGGCGCAACGACGTATGTCGATAACAGCGAATTCACACTATCGTCATAAGACCCGGCGAACCCGGGAGTAACACCGCGCGCTCCGGACGGCCCCCACCACAGTGGCCGGCCTCTGCGCGCTCGCAGCACCCGACATGTTCGGCTGCCCAGTGTTGTGCGGCCTCCCAGATGATCGCGGCCGGTTTCCGAGCATCGACGCTCGGCCGGTACCTCGCGTCATCCAGCACTCGACAACAGCAACTGTTCTCGACTGACCATCGCGATCCCGGACCACTTCGTTAACCGGTTCAGCTCGAACCACCCGATGGAGTGAGTACCGGTCGCGCCAACGCCTTGGGAGGCGGCCAGCCGTGACCCACCGTGCCAGTTCCCTGCCCCCGTCCCGGGAGCAGCTCAGCAACGCCGAGGCCCAGGGCCTCTACCGGAGCGACTACGAACACGACGCCTGCGGTGTCGCCTTCGTCGCCGACCTGACCGGGCGCCGAGATCATGCGATCGTCGCCAAGGCCCTGGTCGCGTTGCGCAACCTGGAACATCGCGGGGCTCGTGGCGCCGAACCGGACACCGGCGACGGCGCCGGGCTCCTGATCCAGATCCCGGACGAGTTCTACCGCGCGGTCGTCGACTTCGATCTTCCCGAACCGGGCACCTACGCGGTCGGGACGGCTTTCCTGCCGCAGGACGAAAAGCGCCGCGGCCGGGCCATGACGACCATCGAGCGCATCGCCGCCGAGGAGGACATGCGCGTCCTCGGCTGGCGCGAGCTGCCGGTGCACACCGAGCACTGCGGGCCGACCGCGGCCGAGACCATGCCGCACTTCACGCAGCTGTTCCTCGCCGCGCGCCGCCCGAAGCCGGAGCATTCGGACCCGCTGCACATCGAGCGCAGCGCCTTCTGCGTCCGCAAGCGGGCCGAACACGAGCTCGTCGAGGACGACGTGTACTTCCCGTCGCTGTCCTCGCGCACGATCGTCTACAAAGGAATGCTCACCGAGCCGCAGGTCGAGCGGTTCTTCGCCGACCTCACCGACGAGCGCGTCACGAGCGCCATCGGTCTGGTGCACTCCCGCTTCTCCACCAACACGTTCCCGTCGTGGCCGCTGGCCCACCCGTACCGGTACGTGGCGCACAACGGCGAGATCAACACGTTGCGCGGCAACCGCAACTGGATGGACGCCCGCGAGGCGCTGCTGGAGACCGACCTCGTCCCCGGTGACCTCAAGCGGATCTACCCGGTGATCACCCGCGGCGCCAGCGACTCGGCGAGCTTCGACGAGGTCCTGGAGCTGCTCCACCTCGGCGGCCGCTCGCTGCCCCACGCCGTCCTGATGATGATCCCGGAGGCCTGGGAGAACCACCAGGAAATGGACCCCGCGCGGCGCGCGTTCTACGAGTTCCACTCGACGCTGATGGAGCCGTGGGACGGCCCGGCGCTGGTCGCCTTCACCGACGGCAGCCAGATCGGGGCGGTCCTCGACCGCAACGGCCTGCGCCCCGGCCGGTACTGGGTGACCGACGACGGCCTCGTCGTGCTCGCCTCCGAGGTCGGCGTGCTCGACATCGACCCGGCGACGATCGTCCGGAAGGGACGCCTCGAGCCCGGCCGGATGTTCCTCGTGGACACCGTCGAAGGCCGGATCATCGAGGACGAAGAGGTCAAGACCGAACTGGCCACCGCCCACCCGTACGACGAGTGGGTCGACGCCGGCCTGCTGCACCTGGAGGACCTGCCGGAGCGTGACCGCGAGGTCCCGCTGCACGCCGCGCTCGTCCGCCGCCAGCAGGCGTTCGGCTATACCGAGGAGGAGCTCGAAGCCATCCTCGAGCCGATGGCCCGCACCGGCGCGGAGCCGATCGGCTCGATGGGCAACGACTCGCCGATCGCGACGCTGTCCAGCCGGCCGCGGCTGCTCTTCGACTACTTCATCCAGCTCTTCGCCCAGGTGACGAACCCGCCGCTGGACGCCATCCGCGAGGAGCTCGTCACGGCGCTCGGTACGCAGATCGGCTCCGAGCCGAACCTGCTGGTCGGCGACGCGTCGTCGTGCCGCCGGATCGCGCTGCCGTTCCCGGTGCTCGACAACGACCAGCTCGCCAAGCTGGTGCACGTCAACGACGACGGCGACCTGCCGGAGTTCCAGGCGGTCACCGTGCTCGGCCGGTACAACGTCCACGGCGGCGGCGACGCGCTCGTCAAGCGGCTCGACGAGATCCGCGCCGAGGTTTCGGAGGCGATCGAGGACGGCGCCCGGCTGATCGTGCTTTCCGACCGCGGCGTCGACGAAAACCACGCGCCGATCCCCTCGCTGCTGCTGACCGGCGCGGTGCACCACCACCTCGTCCGCGAGAAGACCCGCACGCAGGTCGGCCTCATCGTCGAGGCCGGCGACGCCCGCGAGGTGCACCACATCGCGCTGCTCATCGGCTACGGCGTCGCCGCGGTGAACCCGTACCTGGCGATGGCGACCGTCGAGGAGATGGCCCACCGCGGCCTGATCCCCGGCGTGACGCCGAAGCAAGCGACCTACAACCTGATCAAGGCGCTCGGCAAGGGCGTCCGCAAGACGATGTCCAAGATGGGCGTTTCGACCGTCGCGTCCTACACCGGCGCGCAGATCTTCGAAGCGATCGGGCTCGGCGAAGAAGTCATCGAGAACTGCTTCACCGGCACGACGTCCAGCCTCGGCGGCGTCGGCTTCGAGACGCTCGCCGACGAGGTCGCGAAGCGGCACAAGTACGCCTTCCCGGCCGACGGCGTCCGGGCGGCTCACCGCGAGCTCGAAACGGGCGCGGACTACCAGTGGCGCCGCGAAGGCGAGCCGCACCTGTTCAACCCGCAGACGGTGTTCAAGCTCCAGCACTCCACGCGGGCCGGGAAGTACGAGGTCTTCAAGGAGTACACGAAGGCCGTCGACGACCAGGCCGAGAAGCTGCTGACGCTGCGCGGGCTGTTCGACTTCAAGTACGGCAAGCGCGCGCCGGTGCCGATCGAAGAGGTCGAGCCGATCTCGGAGATCGTCAAGCGGTTCGCCACCGGCGCCATCTCTTACGGCTCGATCTCGATGGAGATGCACCAGACGCTCGCCATCGCGATGAACCGCCTCGGCGGCAAGTCCAACACCGGTGAGGGCGGCGAAGACGCGGAACGGCTGTACGACCCCGAGCGCCGGAGCGCCGTCAAGCAGGTCGCTTCGGGGCGCTTCGGCGTCACGAGCGAGTACCTCGTCAACGCCGACGACATCCAGATCAAGATGGCGCAGGGCGCCAAGCCCGGCGAAGGCGGGCAGCTGCCCGGCGCGAAGGTGTACCCGTGGATCGCGAAGACGCGGTTCTCGACGCCGGGTGTCGGCCTGATTTCGCCGCCGCCGCACCACGACATCTACTCGATCGAGGACCTGGCGCAGCTGATCCACGACCTCAAGAACGCCAACCCGAACGCGCGCATCCACGTGAAGCTCGTGTCCGAGGTCGGCGTCGGCACGGTCGCGGCGGGCGTGTCCAAGGCGCACGCGGATGTCGTGCTCATCTCGGGCCACGACGGCGGGACGGGCGCTTCGCCGCTGTCGTCGATCAAGCACGCCGGCGGCCCGTGGGAGCTCGGCCTGGCCGAGACGCAGCAGACGCTGCTGGCCAACCGGCTGCGCGACCGGATCGTCGTGCAGACCGACGGTCAGCTCAAGACCGGCCGGGACGTCATCATCGCGGCGCTGCTCGGCGCCGAGGAGTTCGGCTTCGCGACCGCGCCGCTGGTGGTGTCGGGCTGCATCATGATGCGCGTCTGCCACCTCGACACCTGTCCCGTCGGTGTGGCGACGCAGAACCCGAAGCTGCGCGAGAAGTTCAGCGGCAAGGCCGAGTACGTCGTCAACTTCTTCGAGTTCATCGCCCAGGAAGTGCGCGAGTACCTGGCCGAGCTCGGTTTCCGGTCGATCGCCGAGGCGGTCGGGCACGCCGAGTTCCTCGACAAGCGCAAGGCGATCGAGCACTGGAAGGCGGCCGGGCTCGACCTGTCGCCGATCTTCCACGTGCCGGACATGGCCCCGGCCGGGCTGCGGCTGCAGCAGACGCTGCAGGACCACGGGCTGGAGAAGGCGCTGGACAACACGCTGATCCAGCTCGCCGAGGGCGCGTTGAACTCCGGCGACAAGGTGCGGCTGGAACTGCCGGTCCGCAACGTGAACCGGACCGTCGGCACCATGCTCGGGTCGGAGCTGACCAAGCGGTGGGGCGGCGAAGGCCTGCCGGACGACACCATCGACGTCACCTTCACCGGCACGGCCGGCCAGTCGTTCGGCGCGTTCGTGCCGAAGGGCATCACGCTGCGGCTCTACGGGGACGGCAACGACTACGTCGGCAAGGGCCTCTCCGGCGGGCGGCTGATCGTGCGGCCGCCGCGGGAAGCTCAGTACACGGCCGAAGAGCAGATCATCGCCGGCAACGTCATCGCCTACGGCGCGACCAGCGGCGAGATCTTCATCCGCGGCAAGGTCGGCGAGCGGTTCTGCGTGCGCAACTCGGGCGCGCTGGCCGTCGTCGAAGGCGTCGGCGACCACGGCGGCGAGTACATGACCGGCGGCCGGATGGTCGTGCTCGGCCCGATCGGGCGCAACTTCGCGGCCGGCATGTCCGGCGGCATCGCGTACGTGCTGGACCTGCCCGCGCACCGCGTCAACCCGGAGATGGTCGACCTCGACCCGCTCGACTCCGAGGACGCCGACTTCCTGCGCGAGACGCTGGAGAAGCACTACGACGAAACGGAATCCGCGGTCGCGCGGGAACTGCTGGCCGACTGGGACGCGGGCGTCGACCGCTTCGGGAAGGTCATGCCGAAGGACTACAAGCGCGTGCTCGCCGCCCAGGTGCAGGCCGAGCGCGACGGGCGCGACGTGAACGAGGCGATCATGGAGGCCGCACATGGCTGACCCCAAGGGCTTTCTGACCACCACCCGCGAAGAGCCGAAGCGGCGTCCGGTCGACCTGCGGCTGATGGACTGGCGAGAGGTCTACGAAGACTTCGCCACGACGAAGCTGCAGAAGCAGGCCGGCCGCTGCATGGACTGCGGCATCCCGTTCTGCCACCAGGGCTGTCCGCTCGGGAACCTCATCCCCGAATGGAACACGCTGACCTGGCGCGAGGACTGGCAGCAGGCCATCGAACGGCTGCACGCCACGAACAACTTCCCGGAGTTCACCGGGACGCTGTGCCCGGCACCCTGCGAGACGGCGTGCGTGCTCGGGATCAACGACGATCCCGTGACGATCAAGCGCGTCGAGATCTCGATCATCGACCGGGCCTTCGACGAAGGCTGGGTGACGCCCCAGGTGCCGGTCGCCCTCACGGGCAAGAAGGTCGCGGTCGTCGGGTCCGGCCCGTCGGGACTTGCCGCGGCGC
>Ga0207678_10000503_pt1 | contig 35476 bp, 31 predicted proteins | sample KBSC63metaG_FD_184319 | JGI IMG/M metagenome (GOLD analysis project Ga0207678, IMG submission 184319) | Corn rhizosphere microbial communities from Kellogg Biological Station, Michigan, USA - KBS C6-3 metaG (SPAdes) (version 2) | ecosystem: Host-associated > Plants > Roots > Rhizosphere > Soil ... | reverse complement strand
AGGGCACCCTGGTGTTTGTTTCTCATGAGGTCTGAAATGTGGAAGTTTGCGGCGTCGGCGTCTTTCGCCGTCGCATTGAGCATCGTCGCGGCAAGTCCAACGCTCGCTTTCGGCGATGGCTGCGGCGATCGCACCATCGAATGCTACAACAAGGTGCGGCTGCCAGACGTTTATGCGACGCGGACGCGGCCTGTTCTGGTTAGCCCCGGCTGGCGCGAGGTGGTGCCGGCGCCTGCGCTATACGGACGCTACACGACACCGGTTGAGGTGCGGCCTGGCCGCTGGCGTTGGACGATGACTCCACCCGTTTACGGCACGAGGCTGCAACGCGTCGTCGTAGCGCCCGCGAGCCGAACCTATGACGTGATTCCGCCCATCACCCGGCGGGTCACGCAAAGGGTTGTCGTCTCTCGGGGCGGCATCCGGTGGGAACGCCGCCGCGATCTGTTCGGTCGCGAAAAACTTTGCAAGGTCGTTGGATCACCGGAGACGCGCACGGTCGTCCGTGAAGTTATTGTGTCGCCAGCGCGCCGTATCGCACACAGGACGGCCCCCGTTTACGGGACCGTCGCGGTGCCCGTGCTCATCCGGCCGGGCAGTGCTCAACGTGTTTACGAGCCGCCGGTCCATGCGTTGTACAGTCGGTCGGTCGTCGTCCGGCCCGCCTCCGTGGGCGTGTTCTATCATCCCCCGGTTGTCGGTGTGGCTCGCGAGACGGTGCTCGTTCGAGCCGGTGGGTACGCCTGGTCGCGGTCACGCCCAGGTTTTTGATCGCCGATTAAGAAAGCCCGCGCGATACTTATGACAAAGGGCGCACCCGTGGGTGCGCCCTTTTTGTCGCGCCGATTGCAGCCGTAGAACGAGACCGCAACTGGAGCGGGCGAAGGGATTCGAACCCTCGACCCCGACCTTGGCAAGGTCGTGCTCTACCCCTGAGCTACACCCGCATTTCCAGTTTCGTCAGCACCTTGCGGCGCTGGGAGACACGCCTTATGGCGCAAGTGCCAAACCAATGCAAGGGCTGGGTCGACCTCCGTAAAGGCGGCTGCTACCGAAAGCGTCGAGGCGGCTCGAACGGCGTCTTGCAGCATGCAAGTTGGAGAATTACGACCAAAATGCGCCTCACTCGCAATCAGCTCTTTGCGCAACTAGCCAGTCTTGGCATCGAGACCCAGACGATAGAGCACCCGCCGGCATTCACGGTGGCGGACAGCAGCTCGATCGAAATTCCACTGGCCGGCGGGCACACGAAGAACCTCTTTCTTAAGGATGATGAGGGCACGCTTGTTCTCGTTGTTGCCAAAAGCACAACACGCGTCGATCTCAAAGCCTTATCAAAGCGTCTTGGCGCCGGGCGGTTCTCGTTCGGCAAGCCCGAACTGCTGATGGAAGCGCTCGGCGTGACACCCGGTTCCGTCACGGCATTCGCCGTCGTCAACGATGTCGCAAGGCGCGTGAAGGTCGTATTCGATCAGGCGCTGATGGCCGACGACCGCGTGAACTGTCACCCGCTTGAAAACACCGCAACGACCAACATTGCGCGTGACGACCTTTTGCGGTTCATTCGCACGACCGGCCATGAACCGCGAGTCATGGTACTGACCGCCGCATGAATTGTGGGCGGCGAGGAGATTGAGCCAATGGACTTTGGTACGAAAAAGCCCGCGCCGGGTCAGCCCGGTGCGGCGGATACAATCAAGGATGCTACGACCGCATCATTCAAGGCCGATGTGATCGACGCCTCGAAGTCGGTCCCTGTCGTCATCGATTTCTGGGCGTCCTGGTGCGGCCCGTGTAAGCAGTTGACGCCGCTCATCGAGAGAATCGTTCGCAGCTATAACGGCAAAGTTCGGCTCGTGAAAATCAACGTCGACGAGAACCAGGCCGTGGCCGCGCAGCTGCGTGTGCAGTCGTTGCCGACGGTGCTGGCGTTTCGCGATGGACAGCCGATCGACGGCTTCGTCGGCGTTCAGCCCGAAAGTGCGATCAAGGCGTTCATCGATCGCCTCGTTGCTGACGATGCCGAGCTGGGGCTCGGAGAGGTTTTGAAAGCTGGCGAGGAATTGCTGGAGCAAGGCGATCTTCAGGGTGCGGCAGAAATCTTCGCGACCGTCCTGCAGGAGGATCGCACGAATGCCGAAGCCCTGGCGGGCCTTGCGTCGTGCTATATGAAAAGTGGCGACGTCGAGCGGGCCAAGCAGACCCTTGCGCTCGTGCCGCCTGACAAGAGAGAGATTGCGGCCGTCAAAAGTATTGAGGCGGCGATCCTGCTCGCAGAAAAGGGCGCCGGCGCCGGTGATCTGAGCGCGTTGAGGAAGCGGCTCAGCTACGATTCCGGGGATCATCAGGCGCGTTTCGACCTTGCCGTTGGCCTTGCGGCGAATGGCGAGAGGGCCGAAGCTCTTGATCTTCTGCTCGATCTCGTCAGGATAGACCGCCAATGGAACGAAGAGGCAGCGCGCAAGCAACTTCTGCAGCTTTTCGATGCGTGGGGCCCCAAGGAGCCGTTGGTCGCGGAGGGACGCCGGCGGCTATCAACGACGCTTTTCAGTTGAATTTGCGACCGCCCAGCGGAGACAATGCGACGTGACACTTACGGATCGCTATCGGCGCCCGGCCGATTTGCCGCCGCGGATTCCTGTATTTCCGCTCCGCGGCGCCATCCTGTTGCCGCGCGCGACACTGCCGCTGAATATCTTCGAGCCCCGCTATCTCGAGATGATCGAGGCCGTGATGTCGGGCGCCCGGGTCATCGGTATTCTGCAACCAGTCGTTTCAGATGACGACGACCAGGAAAGTCCGCTGGAAAAAACGGCACTTCTGCGCTCGGTCGGTTGCGCCGGTCGCGTGACGTCCTATCAGGAGCTGGACGATGGGCGTTTGATCATCACGTTGACGGGCATCGTGCGCTTCGAGTGCCTTGGCGAAACGGAGGCGGACGCACCCTATCGCATCATGAGCGTCAGCTACGACAGGTTCGCCAGCGATCTGACCGAGGGACTGGGAGAGGAACTCGTCGATCGGCAGAACCTTCTGCGCGTGCTCAAGACCTACCTCGAGGCCAATCGTCTAAAGACCGATTGGGCGACTATCCAGCGCGCCTCGAACGAATTTCTGATCAATGCGTTGTCGGTGATGTGCCCGTATGGTCCTGAAGAAAAGCAGGCTTTGCTCGAAGCGAAGGATTTGCGATCGCGCGCCGAAGTTCTCGTCGCGCTTGCCGAAATCGATCTGGCGACGAACGGCAGCAGCGGCACGACGCTGCAATAATCGACCGGGCTGAGGAGCGCTGAACGATGGCGGCGGATAGTATTGAAACGCAAGACAGCCAAGCGAACGCCGTTGATCCGAAGCTGCTCGAACTGCTGGTTTGTCCGCTGACGAAGACGACATTGATCTACGATGCGGCGGCAAAAGAGCTGATCAGCACAGCAGCCGGCCTGGCCTTTCCAATTCGGAATGGCGTTCCGTTGATGATCGAGGACGCGGCGCGCAAGCTGACGGACGAAGATCTGAAGCGCCGCTAGTGCCGTTCCCGACAAAATTGCAAGCATGATAAATTTAAAGGAATTGGCCACGACTTTAGATCGGATTTGGCGGTTAACTACATTCCTTAAGATTTTATAAAACGTCAGAGGACGAGTGTCGGCCGCACGTTTGAAGGGGGCCGGCCGGATTGTTTCACGAAACATCTCACTCGCGTTCCGCTGAGGCGGGCGCTTCTGCGCCTGTGGCGCTTGCGCGTCGTGCGCGTTGGCCGAAAACGTGGCGCACGTGGCTTTCCGCGATTGCGTTCCGCTTTAGCGGCCGCAAACACGGGGACATTGAAAAGCTCGAAGAAATCAAAGACGCGCATTGGGAACTCGCGGATTGCGCGTCTCACTATCGGCAGTTTCTCGATGCGCAGCAGGATTTCATCGTGCGGAGATCCGGTGACGGCCATGTCGTGTTCGCCAACGCCGCATTTTGCAAGGCCTTCGACGTTCGCCGCGAAGACGTGGTTGGGTCGATGTTCCAGCCGCCTGTCGTTCGGACGGAGGTCCCGGCGAAGCCATCTGGCAATCATCGCCGCTTCGAACTTTTGCGCACGCGCAACGGTAAGCGCTGGATCGCCTGGGACGAGTCGAAAGTTCGCAACGATCTCGGCGAACCGGAAGTCCAAAGCGTTGGCCGTGACGTGACCCTCGAACGCGCGGCGGAAGAGGGGCTGAAAGAGGCTTGCGACCAGGCCAATTCAGCGAGCCGCGCGAAATCGCGCTTTCTGGCTTCGATGAGCCACGAAATCCGCACGCCGATGACGGGTATCCTCGGCATGATCAGTTTGATGCACGATACGCATCTCGATGACGAGCAGCGAACATATGCACGCGCTGTCGAAGATTCGGCGCGCGCCTTGCTCGGTCTCATCGACGATATTCTTGATTTTTCGAAGATCGAGGCCGGCAAGCTCGATATTTCCAAGGAGCCGTTCTCGCTCAGAACCTGCGTGGCGCAAGCGGTGCAGCTGGTTGCACCGCAAGCGAGCGCGAAAGGTCTGTTGCTGACGTCAACAGTGGCCGAGGATGTTCCGGATCATGTTCGCGGCGATGAAATGCGCGTTCGTCAGATTATTTTGAATCTGCTTTTCAATGCGGTGAAGTTCACGGACAACGGCAGCGTCAAGCTTCATCTCGCTTTGGCGCGGCGTCAGGCTGCGCCTAGCGGTTCGGTCAGAATAGCGATCGAGGTCGAGGATACCGGAATCGGGTTTCCGTCCGACATGATGCTGCAATTGTTCCAGGAGTTCGAGCAGGGCGAGGTGGCCGCAGGCCGGCAGCCCGGTGGTACCGGACTTGGTCTCGCGATTTCTCGGCGGCTGGCGCGTGCGATGGGTGGCGACATCATTGCCCGCGGTGCGCCTTACGAGGGCGCGACGTTCACCGCGGTTTTGCGCTTCGAAATCGCGGAGTCGGAAAGTGGAGCGGCGGGTATCGCTGCCCGGCCGAGGGTGACGCGAGGCGCGATCATAAAGCCGGTCAAGGAAAGGCGGGCGCCCGTAGGCGGCACATTCAGCGTGCTCGTTGCCGAGGACAACGAAATCAATGCGCTACTCTCCCGCAAAGTCATCGAGCGCGCCGGGGGCAAAGCCATCGTCGTCAAGGATGGTCGTTCGGCGATCGCCGCCGTTTGGGAAGCAATCGAGCGCCGTAATCCTATTCTCGATCTCATTTTAATGGACATACTGATGCCGGGCATCGACGGCCTGATGGCTGCAAAATCCATCAAATCGCTTTACGCCGAGCACGGGCACCTGGGCCTAACTTCCCCCCCGATCATTGCGCTGACGGCCAATGCATTTCCCGAGGACCGCGAACGCTGCCGGGCGGCAGGCATGGATGACTATCTAGCGAAGCCCTTCGATGCGCAGCATCTGGAAGATTTGTTACTGCGATGGGCTCCGCAGCGGATAGGCAAAACGTCGCCTGCGGCGTGAGCGCCAGCATTCGAATCTCAAAACTGTCACGGAATCGTGCTAGCCGCATTGCAAGGCAACTGGCGAGGTTCTTCAGCGATGTGGCAGGCGATTGCGGATCGCGGCAAGCGGCGCTCTGAATTCCCGGTAAAATTTCCACCCGGCCTTGCGGCGTTGGAAGCTCTCAGATCGCAGTCGCGCCGGCTCACGGCATTTGCACGCGATATAGAGCCGAAGGTTTATGGCCGCGTCGGCAATCTCGAGGTCCGTCTGGCGCGGACGTGGTCGGAGATCAAACTTGCGCAGCGGCTGCGCTACCAGGTTTTCTTCGAGGAGATGTCGGCCACTCCGACGCGCCTTGCGCAGTTTCGCCGCCGGGACGAAGACGCCTACGATGCCATCTGCGATCATTTGCTCGTCGTCGACCTCGATCAGACGACGCCGCGCCGGCACGGCCGCCCCGAACGGCCGAAGGTCGTCGGCACCTATCGCATTCTTCGGCAGGAAATCGCCGAGCGCGGTCCGGGGTTCTACTCGGCGGCGGAGTACGATATTGGCGCCCTTCTTCGCGCAAAATCGCACGACTACAGCTTCATGGAGCTTGGGCGCTCATGCGTGCTGGCGCCCTATCGCAACAAGCGCTCCGTCGAGCTTCTCTGGCACGGCCTTTGGACTTATGTCCGCGAGAACCGCATCGATGTAATGATCGGCTGCGCCAGCTTCGAAGGCACCGATCCGAATACGCACGCAATGGCGCTGAGCTTCCTGCATCATCATGCGCTGGCGCCGGCCGAGTGGCGCTGCCGCGCGCACGATTCCCTTCATGTTGAGATGGGTCTTATTCCGAAAAGCTCTCTTGATGCCAAAGCCGCCATGAAGGCGATGCCGCCGTTGATCAAGGCTTATCTCAGGCTTGGCGCTTTCGTCGGCGATGGCGCTGTCATCGACCGGCAATTCGGCACGACCGATGTGCTCATTATCATGCCGGTGGAGAAGATCGATCCGCGCTATTTCGAGCATTACGGCACGCCGGACGAAACCAAAAGCCGGATTGCAGCCGACGCGTAATGACTTCTAGCAATTATTCGCGCCGGGGCCGTGGGCCGCGCGCCACGATGCAGATCATAATCAACATCTGTTGATCCGAACCGACGCGACAGGTTGCGGGAGACGTGTCCGCAACCTATGGATGGCCTCGACTTTGGTCGGGGGCGTCTGGCTTCAGAATATCCCCGATGAAGCCCGGCGTGTCGAACTCGAACGAACATCCTGATGTCCAGAAACGAAAAACCGCGCAAGCCCGGCCCGGCAGAATTCGCAAGCGAAGCCGTAGCCGAAGTCTCGCACGTCGAAGGCGAGCCCGCAGCCTTTGCCGATGCGACACCGGTGATGGCGCAGTATCTCGAGATCAAGGCGGCAAATCCCGATAGCCTGCTCTGGTATCGGATGGGCGATTTCTACGAACTCTTTTTCGAAGATGCCGTTGCGGCTTCAGAGGCCCTGTCGATCGTTCTGACCAAACGCGGCAAGCATCAGGGCCGGGATATTCCGATGTGCGGCGTGCCGGTGCATCGGGCCGACGAATATCTTCAACGTCTGATCAAGCACGGTTATCGCGTCGCGGTCTGCGAGCAGCTCGAGGATCCGGCCGAAGCGCGAAAGCGCGGCGCCAAGGCCGTCGTCAAGCGGGACGTCGTGCGTCTCGTCACGCCTGGGACGCTGACAGAAGAAGCTCTCCTCGATGCCAAGGCACGCAACTACCTGACTGCGGTCTATTGCGAGACGCCGCACGAACTCGGGGCCATGGCGGCGGAATCGCGGCTGGCCGTCGCTTCGCTCGATATTTCGACGGGCGAGTTCGAGATCTCCGAGGTGACGGGTCTCGATCTGGCGGGCGAGTTGATCCGGTTGGCGCCGGGCGAAGTGCTGGCGCCGGACGGGCTGCTGGCCGATCCGGTGTTCACGCGATCCGTCGACTACTCAGGCGGCAAACCGACGCCGATCCCGTCGGCGTATTTCGATCCCAAAGCCGGCGCTCGCGATCTGAAGGCGTGTCTCGGGGTCGCCGACCTCTCGGGCTTCGGCACATTTTCGCGGGCCGAGCTTGCCGCGATCGCTGCCGTTCTGAAGTACGTCGACCTGACTCAAATGGGTCGGAAACCGCTCATTCGAGCGCCAAAGAGAGCAGGCGGCGCCGGTCTTTCTATCGATGCGGCGAGCCGCGCGAGCCTGGAACTCGTCAAGTCCTTGTCCGGTGAGAAATCGTCGACACTTTTGGGGGCCATCGACCGGACGGTGACGGCCGGCGGGGCGCGGGAGCTACAAGCGCGGCTGTCGAGCCCATTGACCGACTCGGGTGCGATCGACGCAAGACTCGATGCTGTCACCTACCTGGTCACCAACCGCAGGCTCATCGACGATGTGCGTTTTGAGCTTCGTACGGCGCCCGATCTGGCGCGCGCCTTGCCGCGTCTGGCTTTCGGACGGGGTGGGCCGCGCGATGTAGCTGCCGTGCGCGATGCGATCGGCGTTGCTCGCGATGCCGCCGCTTTACTTGGCGAAACGGCCGGCCCGTTGGCTTTACCTGTCGAGTTGCAATCGGTGTGCGAGCGGTTGAGCGCGGTACCGGCGACCCTGGTCACAGCGCTCGAGACCGCGCTTGTCGATGATCCGCCGCTGTTGCGCCGAGACGGCGGCTTCGTCAGGGAGGGCCACAACGCCGATCTCGATGCGGCTCGGGCCTTGCGCAACGACAGTCGCAAGGTGATGGCGGAACTCGAAGCCGGTTACATCGCCGAGACCGGCATCAGGACCTTGCGAATTCGTCACAACAATATTCTGGGCTTCTTCATCGAAGTGAGCCAGCTCAATGCAAAGCCACTTCTGTCGCCACCGTTGAGCGAGAAGTTCCGGCACCGCCAGACGATGGCCAACGCCGTGCGCTTCGCGACGCCGGAGCTTCTCGAAACGGAAGGCCGAATCGCGTCCGCAAGCGAACGCGCGCTCAATCTGGAGCAGGAGATTTTCGCCGATCTCACTCAGACCATCGCGGCAGCAGGAGGTGCACTCGGCGCCGCCGCGACGGCGCTGGCAGAACTCGACGTTTTTGCGTCGCTCGCGCAACTGGCGCTCGAGCAGGGCTACGCGCGTCCCATCGTCGACCACAGTCTGGCTTTTGAAATCCGTGGCGGACGCCATCCCGTCGTGCAGCAGGCATTGTCGAAGACGGAGGCGAGCACCTTCATTGAAAACGACTGCGTGCTTGGGCGAAGCGGTTCGAGCGCGCCGCCGGGATTCGACGAGCTTCCGGAAGCGCGCATCTGGCTGGTAACGGGCCCGAACATGGCGGGCAAGTCGACGTTCTTGCGCCAGAATGCATTGATCGCGGTGTTGGCGCAGATGGGATCCTATGTGCCGGCGCGGAGCGCCCACATCGGCGTCATCGACCGGGTATTCTCGCGTGTCGGGGCGTCCGACGATCTGGCGCGCGGCCGCTCGACGTTCATGGTCGAGATGGTCGAGACGGCGGCGATCCTCAATCAGGCGACTGAGCGGTCGCTGGTCATTCTCGATGAAATCGGCCGCGGCACCGCGACGTTCGACGGCCTATCCATCGCCTGGGCGACGGTTGAATACCTGCACTCCGTCACGAAGGCGCGGGCGCTATTTGCGACCCACTACCACGAACTGACGGCGCTGGCGCGACGCCTCGACGGCATCACCAACGTCACGATGGACGTCGCGGAATGGCAGGATACGATCGTTTTTCTGCATAAGGTTAAGGCCGGGGCAGCGGACCGTTCGTACGGAATCCAGGTCGCCAAGCTGGCCGGACTTCCTCATACGGTCGTCGAGCGGGCGCGCGAAGTCCTGACGCGGCTCGAAAAGGCCGATCGGCGTCCTCGCCTGGGAGATGATGGTATCGACGACCTGCCGCTCTTTTCGGCGGCGCGGCCTCGCGGCGGCGCGACGGACGTCCCCCTTTCGGCCGTTGAAAAGGTACTGAGTGGCATGCATCCTGACGAGATGTCGCCCAAGGCGGCGCTTGAGAAACTATATGAACTCAAGGCTCTTGCCGACAACGCGAAGAAGACGAAGTCTTGACTGATGACGCGCAAAACAGACTGATCCCGCCGCCCTATTTCGACGGCCACGCTGCGCGTCTCGAATTGACCGCACACTACAATGCCACCACGACGCTAGCGGAAGCGCGGGTGCAGGTTCTCGAAAGCCTGAAGACCATCGTTAGAAATGCACGTCACGCCGCCCAAGCGGCACTCGAGGTTGATGGCAACGGACGGCGCTGTGCGTCCGGCCTCAACCAATTCCAGGATGAACTGATCCGGCTGATCTACGACTACACGGTCACGCACGTCTACCGCGCCACCAATCCGTCGGAAGCCGAGCGTATGGCTATCGTTGCGACCGGCGGCTACGGGCGCGGTCTGCTGGCGCCGGGCTCCGACATCGATCTACTCTTTCTATTGCCGTACAAGCAGACCCCGTGGGGCGAGAGCGTCGCGGAGTACATGCTCTATTTGCTCTGGGATCTCGGCTTCAAGGTCGGCCACGCGACGCGCACCGTCGACCAGTGTCTGAAGTACGGGCAGGCCGACATCACCGTTCGCACGGCGCTTCTCGATGCGCGATTGATACTTGGCGACGCGCAGCTCTTTGACGAATTCGAACAACGGTTCCGCTCGGAGGTGGTGAAGGGTTCCGCGCGACAATTCATCGACGCCAAAATGGCCGAGCGGGACGAGCGGACGCGGCGGGCGGGCGAGAGCCGCTACAAGGTCGAGCCCAACATCAAGGACGGGAAGGGAGGCCTCCGCGATCTCCATACGCTGCAGTGGCTATCGAAATATATTTTCGGACAGGAAGTCGGTACGGCAGCCGTCGAAGCCGGCATCTTCACGCCGGAAGAGGTGCAGACGTTTCGGCGTTGCGAGGATTTCCTTTGGCGGGTGCGCTGTTTCCTGCATTTCTTGACGGGCCGCCCCGAAGAAGTGCTGTCGTTCGAAGTGCAACCGGCAATGGCGCAGAGCCTCGGTTATACGTCGCGTGGCGGAATGAGGGCCGTCGAACGCTTCATGAAGCACTACTTCCTGATCGCCAAGGACGTCGGAGATCTGACGACGATCCTTTGCGGCGCGCTCGAAATGCAGCAACTGAAAACTACGCCGAGATACCGGCGACTCTTAAGTCCGCTCAATTGGAAGATGCGGCGCGAGGTTCGCCAGAAAACCGACTTCCGTATCGACAACGATCGGCTGAACGTCGCCGACCCTGAAGTCTTCACGCGCGACCCGGTCAATCTCATTCGGTTTTTCGCTCATGCCGCGACCACCGGCGCCTATCTGCATCCCGACGCGATCCGTCTGCTGCGAGCGTCATTGCGGCTGATCGACGACGATCTGAGGCAAAATCGCGAAGCCAATCAGATTTTTCTGTCTTTGCTCACCGCGCAGGGCAATCCTGAAGTGTCTCTGCGGCACATGAACGAAGCCGGCGTCTTAGGCCGGTTTGTTCCCGAGTTCGGCCGCATCGTGGCGATGATGCAATTCAATATGTATCATCACTATACCGTCGATGAACACCTGCTGCGGACTCTTGGCAACGTCGCTGCGATCGAGCGGGGCGAACTTGCTGCCGAACTGCCGCTTTCAACAGCGGTCTTCGGTTCCATTCAGAACAGGCGGGCGTTGTTTATCGCAGCATTCCTGCACGACATCGGCAAGGGCCGGAAGGAAGATCATTCGATCGTCGGAGCGCGGATAGCCCGCAAGCTCTGCCCGCGCCTCGGTTTGATGCCCGCCGAGACCGAACTTGTCGCCTGGCTCATCACGGAGCATCTGACGATGAGCAATTTCGCTCATTCGCGCGATATTTCCGATCCCGAGACGATCCGAGCGTTTGCCAATATCGTGCAAAGCCCCGAGCGGTTGAAGCTGCTTTTGGTCTTGACGTGCGCCGATATCATGGCCGTCGGTCCCGGCGTCTGGAACGGCTGGAAGGGGCAGTTGCTGCGCACGCTCTTTCACGAAACGGAGCCGCTGGTCGCCGGCGGTCATACGCAAATTCCGCGAAGCGAGCGCATAGAACAGGCGCAAGCCGCATTACGCAATGCCTTGTCGGACTGGCCGGTGCAGGAGATCAACGCCTTCATCGACCGTCACTATGCGAACTATTGGCTGCGGACCGATCTCGCGACGCAGCTGACGCATGCGCAGGTAGTTCGCGACGCCACGCAGTCGCACACGAAGCTCGCCACGACGGTCAAGACAGATTCATTCACAGCGATCACGGAGCTGACGATTTTTGCGCCAAACCATGCGCGGCTTCTGGCACTTTTTGCCGGGTCGTGTGCAGCGGCAGGCGCCAATATCGCGGGCGCCCACATTACGACCACCCGTGATGGCTATGCGCTCGACACGTTCCTGCTCAACCGTGAGTTTCAGGAGGACGAAGACGAGCTGCGGCGCGCCGACCGCATTTCCAGTACCATCCAACGCTTGCTCAACGGTCACGATCAGCTCCCGGCGCTGCTGGAACGGCGGCGGCGCACGAGTGCGCGAGGCGGTAACGCCTTTACGGTCGAGCCGGAAGTCGTCATCAACAATGGGCTATCGGAGCGGCTCACCGTCGTCGAAGTTGCGGGCCGCGATCGCCCGGGTCTCCTCTATGACCTGACATCGGCTCTTTCGGATTTGTCGCTCGATATCGCCTCGGCGCACATCACGACATTCGGCGAGAAGGCCGTCGACGTCTTCTACGTGACGGACCTCACTGGCAAGCAGATCGTCAGCGAGGCGCGACAGAGGACGATCCGGGCACGGCTGCAATCCATTCTTGCGGACGAAGAACGCGCCAAGGTCGTGCCAGGCATGGCCGGCAGCTAAACCACAGCAAAAAAAGACGGCTGACCGTCACGATCCGGCCAACCGGGCCGGGTACCCAGGGCCCGAAACCCACCGGCTCGAGAAGGAGCTCGGCTAGAGAAGTGTGCCTGATGACGCAGGGTTCAGGCCAAATTAAGAGGTCAAGCGACCGCCCTTGCCCCTGAACCCGAACACCATTACCCCGCTCATCCGATGAAGCTTTATAAATCGTTCGCTACCGTCGGCGGATTGACGCTGCTGAGCCGCGTCTTCGGCTTTCTGCGCGACATCCTGATTGCCGCCACGCTCGGATCGGGCTGGGTGGCCGATGCGTTCGTCGTCGCCTTCCGCTTTCCGAACCTGTTTCGCAGGCTTTTTGGCGAAGGGGCGTTCAATTCGGCGTTCGTGCCGATCTTTGCCAAAAAACTCGAAGGTGAAGGACGCGATGCGGCGCGCGGCTTCGCCGAAGAGGCGATGGCAGGTCTGCTGTTCATTCTGCTGATTGTTACGATCGTGGCCGAGCTGGCGATGCCGTTTCTGATGTACGGCCTGGCGCCGGGCTTCGATGCGGTACCGGAAAAGTTCGACCTGTCGGTGCTCCTAACGCGCATCACAATGCCCTACCTGCTGTGCATGTCGATCGTGGCGCTGATGTCGGGAGCGCTGAATTCAGTCGGTCGCTTTGTGGAAAGCGCTTCCGTCTCGATCGTGCTCAACGGCGTGATGATGGTCGCGACGCTGTTTTCGCTATGGCTCGGGTTCAGAGCCGAACCGGAAGCCGGTGTCATCCAGGCCTGGGCAGTGTTCGTCGCAGGTTTCCTGCAACTCGTCGTCTTGATATGGGGCATGCGGCGTGCCGGTCTGACGCTCGGCTTCAGACGACCGCGGATGACGGACGATATGCGCCATCTCATTCGTCTCGGCGTGCCAGGAGTGATTTCCGGCGGCGTCACGCAGATCAACATCGCGATCGGGACGGTCATTGCGTCGCTGGAGCCAGGCGCCGTATCGCAGCTCTACTATGCGGACCGGGTTTATGAGCTGCCGTTGGCGATCGTCGGCATTGCTGTCGGCATCGTGCTTCTGCCGGATGTTGCCCGCCAGCTGCGCGCCGGTAATACGGCCGCCGTCATGGACAGCCAGAACCGCTCGCTCGAGTTCGCGCTACTGTTGACGATCCCGGCGGCGCTGGCGCTCGCCGTCATACCCTATGACATCGTCCGCGTGCTGTTCGAGCGTGGCGCATTCAAGCCGGCGGATACGGCGGCGACGGCCGCAGTGCTCGCGATGTTCGCGCTTGGCGTTCCGGCGTTCGTGATGATCAAGGTTTTCTCGCCGGCCTACTTCGCGCGCGAAGACACGACGACGCCGATGCGTTACGCAGCGATCAGCCTGACGGCGAATACGATCGGCTCCATCGTTTTGTTCTTCCTGCTGCGCGAACTCGGGATGCTGCCGCAGCTCGGCATCGCCATCGCTACGACGCTCGGCGGCTGGCTCAATGCGTATCTGCTGTGGTCGACGCTCAGCAAACGCAACGATTTTGTGACCGATGCCAGGCTGCGGCGCAACGTGCCGCTGATCATCGTCGCGAGCCTCGCGATGGTTGCCGGTCTTCTGGTCGCGAGCCATCACCTTGCGTCATACCTCGACGCGGGTAGCGGGTTCGTCGAAAAGACGTCCGCGCTCGGTGTCGAGATCGGCATCGGACTGGCTGTATTTGGCGTGGTCATCATGGCATCGGGCGTCATGTCGATGCGGCAGCTCGGGATGTTGATCGGACGTGGCGGCAAAGGCTGAAGTACTCAGGCTTGCCACTCGGGCGCTGGCACGCGATAAGGCCGTTCCCACAACATGGTGCTCTTCACATGAAAATTACGCCGCGCGTTTTCTCCGGCATGCAACCGACCGGCAGCCTCCACCTCGGCAATTACCTCGGCGCGATGATCAACTGGATCAAGATGCAGGAGACGCACGAGTGCATCTATTGCGTCGTCGATTTGCACGCGATCACTGTCTGGCAGGATCCGGCTGAGCTCAAGAATGCGATCCGGCAGGTGACCGCGACCTACATCGCAGCCGGTCTCGATCCCAAGAAGAGCGTTCTTTTCAATCAATCGCAGGTCAGCGCTCATGCCGAGCTTGCCTGGATCTTCAATTGCGTTGCCCGGCTCGGGTGGCTCAACCGCATGACGCAGTTCAAGGAGAAGGCCGGCAAAGACAAAGAGCAGGCGTCCGTTGGGCTTTATGCCTATCCGAATCTGATGGCGGCCGACATTCTGGCCTATCGCGCGACGCAGGTTCCGGTCGGTGACGATCAGAAGCAGCATCTCGAACTTGCCCGCGACATCGCGCAAAAGTTTAACAACGATTTCTCGAAAGAGATCATCGCCGAAGGTTTCTCGGATGGTATCTTCTTTCCGCTTCCCGAGCCGATCATCACCGGCCCCGCGACTCGTGTCATGAGCCTGCGCGACGGTACGAAAAAGATGTCGAAGTCGGATCCTTCCGATCTATCGCGGATTAATATGAGCGACGACGCCGATACGATCGCGAAGAAAATTCAGAAGGCGAAAACCGATACCGAACCACTTCCGAGCGACGAAAAGGGCTTCGAAGGCCGTCCCGAAGCCGAAAATCTCGTCGGCATCTATGCCGCGCTCAGCGGCCAGCCGATGGCGGAGGTTCTCAAGGATTTCGGTGGCCAGCAGTTCTCTGCATTCAAAAAGGTACTCGCGGAAGTCGCGACCGAGAAGGTCAGCCGCATCGGCGCGGAGGCCGCAAAGCTTATGCATGATCCGGCCGAGATCGACCGCATTCTGGCCGATGGTTCGGCCCGGGCGCGTGTCATCGCGGCTCCGGTCATGGCCAAGGTCAAGGATATCGTCGGTTTCATCAGAAGCTGAACGGTCGAGCGGCGGCAATGGTCGGGCGTTGCGGCGCCTCAAAAGGAATGGCAGCATCGGCACATGAAACTGCGCCGTTCATTCGAAGAAGGCCACCGCCGCAAGCTCCTGATCGTCGTCGACGAGAGCCAGGAAGTCGAAAGCGCGCTCTATTACGCGGCGAGCCGCGTGCTGCGTTCGTCCGGATCGGTCGCCATGCTTTATGTGATCGAGCCGGGCGAATTTCAGAATTGGGCTGGTGTGCGCCAAGTTCAGCTGGAAGAGGAAACGACGAAGGCCAAAGCGCTTTTCCGTCTTTTCCGGCGGAAGCTGTCTCTAGCGGGCTTCGAGAATATCGAGACCGAGGAAATCATTCGCGAAGGCCGTCTGGCGGAAGAAATTCTCAATCTCATTGCAGATGATGAGGATATCGCCCTCTTGGTGCTCGGCGCGTCCATCGACGCAAAAGGACCTGGGCCGCTGGTTGCCTCTTTTGCCGCGGGCCGGATGGCGGGTGGATTCCCGGTGCCCATCGCCGTCGTGCCGGGTCAGCTTTCGCTGGATGAAATCAAGGCCTTAGCCTAGGCTGCGGCTGAACCGACCGCAGCCGCCCGGCCTGGACAACAGGGCCTGGTGTCCTTATGTTAGAAGTATTCTAATGTCGTATCCGATCGCATTCGGCATTAGTTTATTGACTGCGGAGCGAATTCAGAGAGGCGCCATGTTCATTCAAACCGAAGCCACGCCCAACCCGGCGACACTGAAGTTCATTCCCGGCAGAGACGTTCTAGCCGAAGGCACCGCCGATTTCCGCTCGAAAAGCGATGCTTCGGACTCGCCGCTCGCAACGCGTCTCTTTTCCATCGAGGGCGTTGACGGCGTTTTCTTCGGCTCCGATTTCATCTCGGTCACGAAGGGCGATATCGAGTGGCAGCATCTGAAGCCGATGGTGCTTGGGGCCATCATGGAACACTACATGTCCGGTGAGCCGATCACGGATGAAGAGGATTCAAACGATAGCGCCGCGGGCAGTTACGATCCCGAAGATGAGGCGACGGTGGCGACGATCAAGGAGCTTTTGGAGACGCGGGTGCGCCCGGCTGTCGCTCAAGACGGTGGCGACATCACGTTCTCTGGTTTCCGCAAGGGCGTCGTTTATCTCCACATGCGCGGCGCTTGCTCCGGCTGCCCGAGTTCGACGGCGACGCTTCGTAATGGGATCGAAAACCTGCTGAAGCACTTCTGTCCTGACGTGCAGTCCGTCGAGCCGGTTTAGCTTGAGAGAGCTCTTCAATCGAACCCCGCTCCGGCGGGGTTCTTCGTTTCAGGCATCAGGATATTCAGGTTCAAATGGCTCAACCGCTCGACAACGCCGCGTTGGATCAACTGTTCGACAAAGCCCGTACCCATAACAAATGGCAGCCGCGCGAAGTGCCGGATGAACTATTGAAGAAAATTGTCGAGCATATGAAGTGGGGTCCGACGAGTGCCAATTGCTCGCCGGCGCGCATTGTCTTCGTCAAATCGCAGGAAGCAAAAGCACGGCTGAAGCCGCATCTCAGCCCCGGCAACGTCGATAAGACGATGGCGGCACCTGCTACGGCAATTCTCGCATACGATCTCAAGTTCTATGACTATCTGCCCCGGCTCTTTCCGTCAGCCGACGCCAAAAGCTGGTTTGCCGGAAAGAAAGAGCATGCCGACATAACGGCCTTCCGCAATGGTTCATTGCAGGGCGGCTATTTCATTCTGGGGGCGCGTGCTCTGGGTCTCGATTGCGGTCCCATGTCCGGCTTCAATAATGCCGGGGTCGATGCCGAATTTTTCGCTGGAACCGAGATAAAGTCTAATTTCCTATGCAATCTGGCTTATGGCGATCCGGCGGGCGTTTATCCACGGTCTCCGCGGTTTGATTTCGACGAAATGGCCAGGATCATATAGTTTTGCCGATATGAATATTCTTTCGTTCGATACCTGTTTCGATGCGTGCTCCGTGGCGGCCGGGCGGGGCTTGAGGTCGCTTACGCCCGCAATCGCGTTTGCCTTCGAGCCGATGCACAAGGGCCATGCCGAGCGGTTGCTGCCGATGATCGAGGCCGTCATGGCGGAGGCCGGCTTGGTATTCGGGGCGCTGGACCGCATCGCGGTCAGTCGCGGGCCCGGAACGTTTACGGGCACGCGCATTTGCGTTTCGGCGGCGCGGGCGCTGGCGCTTGCCACCAAGGCCGAAATCGTTTCGCTGTCGAGCCTGAGACTGATGGCGATGAGCCCGTATATTCCCGCCGCGCCAACGCAACGCATCGCTGTCGCGACCGACGCGCGACGCGGCGAAATCTACTTCGAGGTTTATGATCGCCACACGCTCGAGAGCGTCGTCGCGGCGCAGTGTCGCGAGGTTTCCGAGGCGGCAAGCTTGCTCGGTCGCAAGCCGATCGTGATTGCGGGTTCAGGCGGCGCGTTGCTGGCTGAAGCGGCGCGCAAACAGGGCATCGATGCGACGCCGATCCTTCCGGACCTACTTCCCGACGCGCTCGACATGCTTTTCGCCGCAGGTGAGCTTCCGGCATCTGCAAGCGTGAGTCCACTCTACCTCAGGCCGCCCGACGCCAAGCCGCCATCGCCAAGTCCCTTCGTCGGAGCTGGCGTATGACGTCAAATGTTACGCCGTTTCGAAACCTGAAGCACGTCAGCTTGTTGTGGGCTTCTCCTGAACGAGCCGAAGAAATCGCGGCGCTGCACGCTAAAATCTTCGAGCCGGCATGGAGTGCGGATTCGATCAAGTCATTGCTCGAACATCCCGCAGCGACATCGCTCGTCGCCGTGGCCGGCGAACCGAAGATCGCGATAGGCTTCATCATCGGACAACTGGCCGCCGACGAGGCCGAAATACTGTCCATCGGCGTCTCGCCGAACTGGCAGCGTGCAGGCCTTGGTACGCGGCTGTTGGAGGGCTTGGCACGAGCGGCGCGTCGTGGCGAGGCCAAGCGGATCTTTCTCGAGGTTGCACAAGACAACGCGCCGGCGGTTGCCCTTTATCGTAAACTGGGTTTTGTCGAAGCGGGACGGCGGAAGCGTTACTACGAGCGGCCAGGCAGCGAAGCCGTCGATGCGCTGACGCTCGTGCTGACGCTACAGCAGTGATTTGAGTGCCGCCGCGTCGTTATGGACGCAAAGCCTTGTCCCTGCCTATATGACCCAAGTTAGATATTCGTGCTTCGAAGCCAACGCTGATGGCCATGTCCGCAATACGCGCCAAGACCGCAACACCGATCGAGTCCCGATGCGCCGAGTACGGGTTGCGCATGACGGGACAGCGCCGCGTCATTGCGCAGGTCCTGACGTCTGCGACCGACCATCCGGACGTCGAGGAAGTACATCGGCGCGCCCACGCCATCGATGCAAGAATTTCCCTTTCGACGGTCTATCGAACTCTCAAGCTTTTCTCGGCGAAGGGCATCCTCGAGCGCCATGATTTCGGTCTGGGGCGCGGGCGCTACGAGGCCGCATTGCGGGGCCATCACGATCATCTGCTGGACGTCGCGAGCGGAAAAGTGATCGAATTTTCCAACCCCGATATTGAAGCCCTGCAGGAGCGCGTCGCGCGTGAGCTTGGCTTCGAACTCGTCGGCCACCGGCTGGAGCTTTTTGGCGTGCCGCTGGCAAAAAAGAAGCCCGCCGGCCGCAAAGTCTGACAGGCGCCAATGGCAACGGGATCACTTCGCGCCTCGGCCGTGCTTCTCGCCTTCTTCGGCCTGACGCTGCCGCTCATGCCGGTTCAGGCCGTGCTGCTCAGAGTTTCAGATAAAGCCGCGCGCCGCTTTCCGCACTGGTATCACCGGCAGGTGTGCCGCATCCTTGGCATCACGCTCAAGGTTGAGGGTGCCGTCGTTCACGATGCGCCAGCGCTGCTGGTCTGCAATCATACATCCTGGCTCGATATTCCGGTTCTTTCGGCGTTGGCGCCGGTTTCGTTCGTTGCCAAATTGGAGGTCGGCGGCTGGCCCTTCGTCTCGGCCTTGGCGCGCCTGCAACGGTCGATCTTCATCGATCGCACACGCCGCCAAGCCACGGGCGACGCGGCCAACGCGATCCTGGCGCGGCTCCAGCGGGGAGACACCGTCGTTTTGTTCGCGGAAGGCACCTCCAGCGACGGCAACCGGGTGTTGCCCTTCAAGACGTCGCTGTTCGGTGCTGTCGTCGGTCAGGGTGCGCCACCTGCGGCTCGCACGGTCGTGCAGACCGCCGCCGTCGTCTACACAAGCGTCCACGGCATCCCGGTCACGCGCGCTGACCGGCCAAGGATCGGCTGGTACGGCGATATGGAAATGACGTCGCACGCCTGGGGGGTCCTTAGGTCGGGGCCGATTACCGTGACCATCAAGGTCAGCCCGCCTGTGCCATTAAGCGAGTTTCGCGACCGGAAAGACCTTGCCCTCAAGAGTGAGCGCGTTATACGCCACGCCGTGCTCGGCATCTTGCGGGGGCGCCCCGGAGATCCCGATCTCGTTCCGGTCGAGCCGTCGGACGACCACCGCCGCGGCAAGCTCGCTTCGCCGCATGCCAAGAGCCAGAGGTGGACATGACCGCCGGCTTTTATGCTATGCGCATGCCTTGACGCGACAACGCACAACCGGGATACGGCCGCACGACGTGGATCACTCCGTTCGCAAAAGTTTTTATCTGAAGACGTTCGGATGCCAGATGAACGTCTACGACAGCGAGCGCATGACCGAAGCACTGGCGCGTGAGGGGTATGCCGAGACGGCCGAACTCGAGTCCGCCGATCTCGTGATCCTCAACACCTGCCACATCCGCGAGAAGGCGGCAGAGAAGGTCTATTCGGATCTGGGCCGCATTCGCGATATCAAGGATGCGCGCGGTAGGCACGGCAAAAACACGGTCATCGCCGTTGCGGGTTGCGTGGCACAGGCCGAGGGGGCGGAGATCACGGCGCGGCAGCCGGCGGTCGATCTCGTCATCGGTCCGCAAAGTTATCATCGTCTGCCTGAACTGATTAAGCGCATCGCGGACGAACGTAAAAGCATCGTCGAAACGGAATTTCCGGGGGACGAGAAGTTCGCCAAGTTGACTGCGCGGCGGCGCGTGTCATCGCCGTCAGCGTTTCTGACCGTGCAGGAAGGCTGCGACAAGTTCTGCAGCTTTTGCGTCGTGCCTTATACGCGTGGCGGCGAATTCTCGCGGCCCGTCGCCAAGATCGAGGCCGAGGCTCGCGAACTCGTCAGAGCCGGGGCCAGGGAAATCGTTCTCCTCGGGCAGAACGTCAACGCATATCACGGCGAAGGCGCGGGCGGCCGGGCGGCGAGCCTCGCGGACCTGATCCGTCACCTCGCCGGCATCGATGGGCTTGAGCGGCTCCGCTACATGACCAGCCATCCGCGCGACATGAGCGACGATCTGATTGCGGCTCACGCCGAGATTCCGCAGCTGATGCCGTTCCTGCATTTGCCGGTGCAGTCGGGATCGGATCGCATCCTCGCGGCAATGAACCGCAAGCATACGGCCACCGAGTACATCGATGTCATCGGGCGCGTTCGTGCGGCGAGGCCGGACATCGCCTTGTCCAGCGACTTCATCGTCGGATTTCCGGGCGAGACGGATCAGGATGCCGAGGCGACCATCGACCTGATCGAGAAGATCGGTTTTGCCCAGGCGTACTCGTTCAAATACAGCCCGCGCCCGGGAACGCCCGCCGCAATCCGCCGTCTACAAATACCGGATGAGTTGAAAACGGAGCGGCTTCTGCGCCTGCAAGCGGTTCTCGAAGGCCAGCAGGTCGCATTCAATTGTCGCAGCATTGGCGGGGTGGTTCCGGTACTGTTCGAACGCCAGGGGCGGCAAGCGGGTGAATTTGTCGGCCGTACTCCCTATCTACAGCTTGTCCATGCTGCCGGTGCGGGCGATCTGGTCGGCAGCACGGCCAACGTTGCCGTTACGGAGGCGCGCCGCATGAGCCTTTCCGGTGTCATCGCTGCAGCATAAATCGGTTATAATGAGCACACGTGAAGTTGTGCGTTAAGCACACTGCAAACGTGCCGAGAAGCCGTTTGGATGCTAGCGTTGGTGCCAGCGGCGATTCGATTTTTGGGTATGGCCAAAAAAGGAGTGTCGGGATTTGGGAGCATTTCGCGGGGCATCCGCGCCAACGTCGAGACGGCCGAGCAAACCTGTACTTGAAACCGCTCGTGTCGTCGTACCCTTCGAAGACAACCGTTTGTTGACACAGCTGCTCGGTGAATTCGACAGCAACCTCGCGCTCCTTGAAGACCGACTCGGAATTGACGCGCACGCGCACGGCAATGTCGTTATTCTGACAGGCCCGGCGAGCCCATGTGCGATTGCGCGCGAGGTTTTGGAAAAGTTATATATGCGCGCTGCGAAAGGTGAGGCGGTGGGAGCGGGCGACTTCGATGGTCTGATCCGCCACGCCCGGTCCGAGGGAGCGATCTCCGACGGACAGGCGCAGGTCGTCACGCGGCGCCGCGTCGTCAAAGCTCGCACGCCGATGCAAAGCACTTACATCCGCGCCATCGAGAAACACGATCTGGTTTTCGGTCTCGGTCCGGCAGGCACCGGCAAGACCTATCTCGCAGTGGCGTTTGCCGCGCAGTGCCTCGAGCGCGGTTCCGTGGAACGCATCATCCTGTCGCGGCCCGCTGTCGAGGCGGGCGAGCGCTTGGGCTTCCTGCCCGGCGACATGCGCGAAAAGGTCGACCCCTATTTGCGACCGCTCTACGATGCACTCTACGACGTGCTGCCGCCGGAGAAGGTCGAGCGTGACATCGAAACGGGCGTCATTGAGATCGCGCCTCTTGCCTTCATGCGCGGCCGCACGCTCGCCAATTCCTTCGTCATTCTCGATGAAGCGCAGAATACAACCAGCATGCAGATGAAGATGTTTCTGACGCGCATCGGCGAAGGTTCGAAGATGGTCGTCACCGGCGATCCGTCCCAAATCGATCTTCTGCCCGGAATGCGGTCGGGTCTCGAGGAGGCCGTCGAGCTTCTCTCCGAGGTCGACGACATTTCCGCCGTGCGCTTTGGGGCCGGCGATATCGTGCGCCGCGATCTTGTCGCCAAGATCGTCGATGCCTACGAGAAACCGAAGTGACCTGAGATGCCGGCGTCACAAAAGAAGCCGCGTGCCGTCCTTCGCGTGGAACTGACCGAGGACGACGGCGACTGGTCTTGCCTGGCTGATGCCGAGACGGTCATCGAACAAGCAGCGGGTGCCGTCACGGCGGTCTTGGGTCGCGAATTGCGTCCAGGTCTGGTCTCGGTTGCCTTGTCGTCCGATGCCCGTGTCGCGGTTCTCAACGCGAATTTTCGCGGTATTCCCAAGGCGACCAACGTCCTTTCGTTTCCGGCAGGCGCCGGAGCCGCTGAGGGCCAACTTGGCGATATCGTGATGGCTTGCGAAACCGTTAAGCGTGAGGCGCAGGAACAAGACGTCTCGTTCGAGCATCATGTGCAACATCTTGTCGTTCATGGCATATTGCACCTCTTAGGACATGATCACATCGCAACCGCCGATGCCGAACGCATGGAAGCCCTTGAAATTAAGATACTTTCCGAATTGGGTGTTGCAAATCCCTACACCGGCGCGCTGGAAACCGGTACAATCGAGTGACCGCGCCCGCGACCCATGATGACTGACCAGACACACGACAAGACCGCGTCCTCCTCGTCCGACGAAAGTCGTGCGCACGGCTGGCTGCATGTTCTTCGCGCTAGGCTTGGTTTCGCCATGCCGCAGAGTGTCCGCGATGCCCTCGAAGGAGCATTGAGGGCCGACGCTTCGACGAGCTTCACCGAAGCCGAACGCAAGATGCTGGAACGGCTTTTGCGCTTCGGCGCGAGCCGTGTTGCGTCGCTGATGATACCGCGCGCCGACATCATTGCGCTCGATGAAAACGAGCCGATTTCAGAGCTGTTGAAGACATTCGACGAGGCAGGCGTATCGCGCATACCGCTCTTCCGGGAAACGCTCGACGATCCGCGCGGTATGATCCACATCAAGGACCTATTCCGCTGGCTGATGTCGGAAGCAACCGGCCAGCCGCTGCGGATCGCGAATTCCGACGGCGCAACGGAGACACCGGCGCCGAAGAGCCTCGATCTGCAAAGCCTCGATCTCAGCCGGCCGATTACGACGGTGAAAATCCGCCGCCAGGTTCTCTACGTACCGCCTTCGATGCCCGCCGTCGACCTGTTGATCCGCATGCAGTCGACGCGCATTCACATGGCGCTCGTCGTCGATGAGTACGGCGGAACGGACGGCGTCGTAACGATCGAAGACCTTGTCGAGCAGATCGTTGGCAACATCGAAGATGAGCACGATGACGACGAGGAAACGAATATCGTCGTGGACCCGAAGCTCGGCATCATCGCGGCGGCGCGCACGCCGATCGAGGAACTTGAAAAACATCTGGGCGTAAAACTCGTTGCCGATGCCGAGGAGACGGATGTCGACACGATCGGCGGTCTCGTGTTCTCGATGCTTGGGCGTGTGCCGGCGCGCGGCGAATTGATCCGCCATGCGACGGGCGTCGAGTTCGAAATCCTCGATGCCGATCCCCGGCGCGTCAAGAAGCTCAAGGTTCACCTGCCGCGCACACTGGCGCCCAACGTGAAGCCGGCGGCTGAAGCGCCGAAGGCGTGAGGAATGCCGAAGGCGAAAAATCGGCAACGCTCGCAGCTCTGCGATTGCGGATCATGGCACTCACGGGCTGGAGGCGTGCTGCCGTTGCATTCATTGCGGGCGGCCTTTGTGCGCTGGCGTACGCGCCGATTTTCGCTTCGCCGGTTCTGTTTTTGACGCTGCCGGTTTTCGTCTGGCTGATCGATGCAAGTCCGAATTGGCGCCGGGCCGCTAGCGCCGGCTGGCTATTCGGCTTCGGCTATTTCTTTTTTAACTTGTTTTGGGTGGGCGAAGCGTTCCTCGTCGAAGCGGAGAAATTTGCCTGGTTGCTGCCGTTTGCGGTGACGCTGTTGCCGGCGGGCCTGGCGCTTTTCTGGTCGGCGGCGGCGGCCGTTGCGCGGTTGTTTTGGATCGAGGGTATCGCGCGTGTTTTCGTTTTTGCCGTTGTTCTCGCGGTGTTCGAATGGTTGCGCGGCCATGTTCTGACAGGGTTTCCCTGGAACGTTCCCGGCTACGCGCTAACCTATCCGCTGCCGCTGATGCAAAGCGCCGCTCTGTTCGGCGCCTACGGCTTGACGGCGATCGCTCTGTTTGTTTTCCCGGCGCCGCTTGTCGCGATCGCCGATGAAGGTCGCCGTCCTTCTATCGCAGGCATCGCTCGCGCGATAGCTTTGGCGGTGGTTCCGATCGCGATCCTCTTTGCCTACGGAGCCTGGCGGCTCAGCGCGCCGGAGACATTCGTCAGCGGCGTGAAGATGCGGATTGTGCAGCCAAGCGTGCCGCAGCGCGAGAAGTGGCGTGCCGAATTTCAGCGCAAAATTTTCGACGATCACGTGGCTTTGTCGCTGGCGGACCCGCAGGGCAAAGCGGATTCGCTTTCTGGCATCACGCACCTCGTCTGGCCGGAAGCGGCGATGCCGTTCTTTCCGCTCGAAACGCCGGAAGCGATCGACATTCTCGCGACCGTGATACCGCCCGGCACGACGCTGATTACCGGGGCTCTGCGACACGATCCGAAGCCGACGCCCGGCACCCTCATCTCGCCGGCAACTCGCACGCTGAACAGCATTATCGTCTTGAACGATCGGGGGGAACTCGTCAGCGTTTATGACAAGATCAAGCTCGTCCCATTTGGCGAATACGTGCCGTTTGACGCTCTCCTCTCGGGTATTGGCATCCAAAAGCTCACGCACGGACGAGGCTCGTTTGCGGAGGGCGTTTCGCCGCGCCAACTCTTAACCATCCCGGGGCTGCCGCCGGCGCTGGCCCTCGTCTGCTATGAGGCGTTGTTTCCGGGAGAGATCGTGCAGGGCGTGGCGCGTCCGGGCGTGTTGATCAACGTCACCAACGATGGCTGGTTCGGAAACACGACCGGCCCCTACCAGCATTTCTATCAGTCCCGTGTTCGTGCCGTCGAAGAGGGGGTGCCGCTGATCCGTGCCGCCAACAATGGGATTTCCGCGGTCGTCGATCCTTACGGACGGGCTCTGCAGACGCTGGGATTGAACGTGCGCGGGGTGATCGATAGCCCGCTTCCCGAAGCCTTGGCGGCGCCTCTCTATGCGAAGGCCGGCGATTGGATGCTCGTCCTTGTGCTCGTCCTGTTCGCATCGCTGGCCGGCGTGCTCAGCAAAAAAGGCAGTTTATCAAGGCCTTGACGTCAACTCGTCGCGGCGACGCTCGGACGTTGACGCCCGCCGCGCATACACCTAGGAAGTGTGAAAGCTCTCCGTATTTAACTGTTGGCTGTAAGAGCGATGGCGAACGACATTTCAACCGAGGACGCTTCCAGCGAAGAGACGCCGCGTGGATCGCGGCGCGCCAATCCGATGGATGTCCATGTCGGCTCGCGGGTCCGACTGCGGCGGATGCTGCTCGGCATGAGCCAGGAAAAGCTTGGCGAGCATCTGGGGCTGACGTTCCAGCAGGTGCAAAAGTACGAGAAGGGCGTCAACCGGATCGGCGCCAGCCGCCTCTTCGATCTCGCAAAGGTTCTCGGCGTTCCCGTGCAGTTTTTTTACGACGAGGCGCCTTCGGGCGCGCAAAGCGCCGGGGCCGTGATGACCGGCTTCGCCGAGCAACCGGATGAGACGTACGTCGTCGAGTTTCTCGGTACGCGAGAGGGGCTTGAATTGAACAAGGCATTTGCGCGCGTCACCGATCCGAAAGTGCGCCGCTCGATCGTCGATCTCGTTCGGGCGCTTGCGGGTGAAGAAGGTTGAAGCGGCCGGCTTGCTAATCCGTCTTTGCCAGCGTTCAATCTTTTCAGATGAGCATGTCGTCCAAGGCGGTAAATCTCGTGTTCGCGCAAGGCCGCACGCTTGACCGGTAGAGGCGATGCTGCGACAAACCGGCGCTTTTCGAACAGCGGGCAACTGCTAAACCGGCTGCACATTCCATCTCAAGCGCAATAGCACTTCGCTTCAACATCGGGGGCCCCAGTGGCGCGAAAGTCCTTTCTTTTCACGAGCGAGTCCGTATCCGAAGGCCACCCTGACAAGGTCTGCGATCGCATCTCCGACGAAGTCGTCGATGCCTTCTATCGTGAAGGTGCCAAGGAAGGGCTCGATCCCTGGGGCATCCGGGCCGCATGCGAGACGATGGCCACGACGAACCGTGTGATCATCGCCGGAGAGTCGCGCGGTCCGAAAGACGTCACCGTTGCGTCGATCCAGGACATCACACGCAAGGCGATCAAGGACATCGGCTACGAGCAGGAAGGGTTCCATTGGGCAAACTGCAATATCGAAGTTCTGCTGCATTCGCAGTCGGCTGACATTGCGGCGGGCGTTGACGCCAAGCAGCCGACGAACCAGGAAGAGGGCGCGGGCGATCAGGGCATCATGTTCGGCTATGCCTGTAACGAAACGCCGGAGCTCATGCCGGCGCCGATCTATTACGCGCACAAGATTTTGCAGGATCTCGCCACGGCGCGGAAGGCCAAGCAGGCTGGAGCCGCGAAGCTCGGTCCGGATTCAAAAAGCCAGGTGACGGTTCTCTACGAAAACGGCAAGCCGGTCGGCGTAACGCAGATCGTCGTTTCGCATCAGCACGTGGATGAAGATCTGAGTTCGCGGCAAGTTCGCGAGATTATCGAACCCTATGTGCGAAAGGCGCTGCCCGAGGGCTGGATCAGCAAGGATACGATCTGGCATATCAATCCCACCGGCAAATTCTTCATCGGAGGCCCCGATGGCGACACGGGTCTGACGGGCCGCAAGATCATCGTCGATACCTACGGCGGCGCAGCACCGCATGGCGGTGGTGCATTCTCCGGCAAGGATCCGACCAAGGTTGATCGGTCGGCAGCCTACGCGGCGCGCTATCTGGCGAAAAACGTCGTCGCATCCGGCATTGCCGATCGCTGCACGATCCAGTTGTCCTACGCCATCGGCGTTGCTAAACCGCTGTCGATCTACGTTGATACGCATGGCACCGGCAAGGTCGATGAAGCGGCGATCGAGAAGGCGCTGGGCGAGGTTATGGATCTGACGCCACGCGGCATCCGCGGCCATCTCGAACTCAACAAGCCGATCTATGCACGCACGTCAGCTTACGGCCACTTCGGTCGGCCCGCTGAGAAGGACGGCGGTTTTTCATGGGAGCGCACCGACCTCGCTCCGAAGATCAAGAAGGCCGTCGCCTAAGCCAATGGCCGATGGAATTTGAGAGTATAAAACGGCTGCGCAAGCGGCCGTTTTTGTTGTGGCGGTGCATACGACAATGTCCAGCGACGAGCATGAACTCAGATCATACGGCCGCCGGCGCGGGCGCAAGCCGAGCGAACGTCAAGCAGCGTTGCTGCGCGACTATCTTCCGCAAGTCGCTTTCGATAACGCCAAGACGCAAGGCCCTGGTCCGACCTGGCTCGAAATCGGGTTCGGCGGTGGCGAACATCTTCTCTGGCAAGCACGCCAGCATCCCGAAGTCAGGCTCATTGGCTGCGAGCCATACGAAGACGGGGTTATAAAGGTGCTGGACACCGTCGAGGCGGACGGGCTGAAGAACGTCGCTATTCACATGGGAGATGCGCGAGACGTGCTGCGAGGGCTTACTCCGTCGTCGATTGAGCGCGCCTTCATTCTCTTTCCCGATCCCTGGCCAAAGCGGAAACATCGCAAACGCCGACTCGTTAACACTTCGCTTCTCGACCTACTGGCGCTGGCCCTGAGGCCGGGGGCAGAACTTCGCATCGGAACCGATATCGGCGATTATGCGCGCACGATGCTCGAGGCTTTCGCGCGTGAGCCGCGCTTCATCTGGCAGGCCGAAAGCCCTGCCGATTGGCGGGTTCGGCCATCGGATTGGCCGGCGACCCGTTATGAGGCCAAAGCTGCCGCCGCCGGGCGGCGGAGCTATTATTTGCGATTTGTGAGGACCTAGCGCGATGCGAAAGCCTTGCGTACTTCTGAAATCTCGCCTATCTACCAGTCATTCCAATAACACTACGACCGGATAGGAGAGTGGACCTTCGGGCCCGCTCCGAACGAACTTTAGCCACGGAACGCCTTTGCAAGAGACGATCGCCAGCAACGTACCGCAGCCATCAGAGGGCAGCCCGGACACGCGCCGCTTCTTGCGCGAGACGGGCGTTGCGGCCGACATCGCTGCGATTGTCGAGCCCGTTCTCGAAGATTTGGGTTTCCGGCTTGTGCGTGTGAAGGTTCAAGGCGGCGGAACCGCCGATCGCATCGTACAGTTGATGACCGAACGCCCCGACGGTTCGATTACGATCGACGATTGCGAAGCGATCTCGAAAAGCATTTCGCCGGTGCTTGACGTCGCCGATCCGATTTCGGGTACATATCGGCTCGAGATTTCGTCGCCCGGCATCGACCGGCCTCTGGTTCGGCCGAGTGATTTCGAGGACTGGTCGGGTCACGAAGCTCGCATCGAACTGACGGAACCTGTTGGCGGTCGCAAGCGCTTCAAGGGCGTGCTCGAAGGTTTTGAAGATGGTGAAGTTCGTATTCAAGCCGACACCGGCGAACACGGCATCCAGCTTTTGGGGCTACCGGTGCATTTGATTTCGGATGCCAAGCTCGTCCTGACCGATGAGCTGATCCGCGAAGCTCTCGCCCGCGCCAAGGAGCGCCACTCAACCCGGCCCGGTGACGGCGCCGAACTCGACGAAGACGATCTGGAGGATTGAAGTCATGGCTATGGCAGGCATTAGCGCCAACCGGCTTGAGCTTTTGCAAATTGCCGACGCCGTCGCGCGCGAAAAGACGATCGACAAGAAGATCGTTATCGAGGCGATGGAGGACGCGATCCAGAAGGCGGCGAAGTCACGCTACGGCGCGGAGAACGACATTCGCTGCGAGATTGATCCCAAAACGGGTGAAGCCAAGCTGACGCGCGTGCTAGCCGTTGTCGATCTCGTCGAAAACGACGCAACGCAGATTACCGTCGAGGACGCCAAAAAGCGCAATCCTGACGCGAAAGTCGGCGACATGCTCGCCGAAACGCTGCCGCCTCTCGAATTCGGCCGGGTCGCTGCGCAGAACGCCAAGCAGGTCATCGTTCAGAAGGTGCGCGAAGCGGAGCGCGACCGGCAGTTTGCAGAATTCAAGGATCGCGTCGGCGACACGTCGAACGGTACGGTGAAGCGGGTCGAGTACGGCAACGTCATCGTCGACCTCGGCCGGGCGGAGGGCATCATTCGCCGCGACGAGATGATCCCACGCGAGAACGTGAGGCTCGGCGATCGCATCCGCGCCTTCATCTACGAAGTGCGCCGCGAGCAGCGTGGCCCGCAAATCTTCCTGACGCGCGCGCGGCCGGAATTCATGTCGGCCCTGTTCCGCGCCGAAGTTCCCGAAATTTATGACGGCGTCGTCGAGATCAAGTCCGTCGCCCGCGATCCGGGGAGCCGCGCCAAAATCGCAGTTATTTCGAAGGATTCGTCCATCGACCCGGTCGGCGCCTGCGTCGGCATGAGGGGCGCGCGCGTGCAAGCCGTCGTCAACGAGCTGCAAGGCGAGAAAGTCGACATCATCCAGTGGAACCCGGATGCGGCGAGCTTCATCGTCAACGCGCTGGCGCCTGCGGAAGTTACCAAGGTCGTGCTCGATGAAGATTCAAACCGCATCGAAGTCGTCGTTCCCGAGGCGCAGCTTTCGCTGGCGATCGGCCGGCGCGGTCAGAACGTTCGTCTGGCTTCGCAATTGACGGGCTGGGATATCGATATTCTGACGGAGCAGGAAGAAAGCGAGCGCCGGCAGAAGGAGTTCGCGGAGCGTACGCAGCTTCTGATGGATTCGCTCGATGTCGACGAGGTCATTGCCCAGCTTCTCGTGACCGAGGGCTTTGCGACGATCGATGAAGTCGCATACGTCGACCTTTCGGAAATTGCGCACATCGAAGGTTTTGACGAGGCCACGGCCGAGCAGATCCAGAGCCGGGCGCGCGAATATCTCGAGCAGCAGGAAGCCGATCGCGATGCGAAGCGGCGCGAGCTTGGCGTTGCCGATGACGTAGCGGAAATCCCCGGCATCACCACCGCGATGATGGTGGCCCTCGGCGAGAACGGCATCAAGACCGTCGAGGACTTTGCCGATTGCGCCACCGACGATTTGATCGGATGGACGGAGCGCAAGAAGGAGAAGGACGCCGAGGCCGTCAGGCATAAAGGTTTTCTGGACGGCTTCGAGCTGTCGCGGACCGATGTCGAAAACATGATCATGGCGGCTCGCGTTCACGCCGGGTGGATCAAGGCCGAGGATCTCGAACAGCCGGTGGCCGAAGCAGAAGAATCCGAGGCCGCGCCGGCGGACGACACCAGCGTCCCTGGCTGACGGCAATGAGTGGAAAGGCAATCAACGCGCGTGACGGTAGAGCGGCAACATCAGCCTCCGACCGAAAATGCCGAGCAGGAGTCGGGTCCCGAACGCCTGTGCGCAGTCACGCGTCAATGCCTCGACCCGAAGCAGCTCATCAGGTTTGTACTGTCGCCTGACGGTATCGTCGTCCCGGACCTCGAACGGCGTCTACCCGGACGCGGCGTCTGGGTTGGCTGTGACCGCAAGCTCGTCGAGCGGGCCGTCGCCACCAAAGTGTTTGCCAAAAGCCTCAAGACCAAGGCCGAGGCGCCGCAGGACCTGCCGGAACGGGTCGACGCGTTAATCGTTAAGCGTGTAGGCGCGACGCTGTCGCTCGCCAACAAAGCGGGCTTGGCTGTTGCGGGCTTCGAGAAGGTTTTTGCAACACTCGAGAAAACTACCGTGGCAGCGGTGCTCCACGGCACCGATGCCGCGGCTGACGGGCGAGCCAAGCTCGATCGGAAATATCAGGCAATTCAGGGTTCTCGGGGCGTTCCAGCGCCGATCGTCGATGTTCTGACGATTGCACAAATGAGCTTGGCCATCGGGCGGGGAAGTGTGGTACATGCTGCCCTCACACCCGGAGGACTGTCGGATCGGTTTCTCGAGGAAGCGGAGCGCCTCTCGCGCTACCGGGGCTTCGCGACCGAGGTCGCCGACGATTTTTCTGAAGTTTTTGAAGGCTGAACGGACAACGCATGACGGATTCGAACGACCAGACCGACAAGACCATACGCGTTGGCGCGCGCAAGCCGCTGTCGCTACAGCGAACGGTCGAGTCTGGCCATGTGCGACAGAACTTCAGCCACGGGCGCTCCAAGTCCGTTGTCGTCGAGAAGAAGAAGACGCGCAGGCTTGGGCCGGGATCGGAAGGCGCCGAAGTGGCTCCGGCCGCGGCACCGATCGAAACTGCCGCTCCGGCAGCTAAAGCTCCACCGGCGCCACCAGCACAGGCGGCACCCGCAACGAGCCAACCGCAAGGTCGGACCCTTTCCAACGAGGAACGAGCCGCGCGCGAACGTGCGCTTGCCGCCGCGCGGGCCGAGGAGCCGGGCCGCGTAGATGCCGAGACGGTGCGCTTCGAGCCCGTTCGTCACGAGCCGCAAACGCGAGGTGAAGACGCGAAACCTCAACACGTCGAACCAGCCGTTGCCAGTGCTACGGCTGCGGCCGCCGCTGCTCCGGCAGCAGCGCCCGCACCAGCTGCGCGCGATAGCGCGCCACGGGAATCGCGCGAGCGGCGCGATGCCGGACCGGGAGCGCCACGAGAAGGCGCACGTCCGCCCTTCCAAAGAGCCCCGGCGCGTCCCGCAGGCAATACCTACATGCCGCGCGAGGCAGGCCGTCCGCGCGAGATCGAATTCCCGGCGCCAGTCCGCCGCGGTGCGGCTCCGGCAGACGCAACAACCATCGAGAAGCCGACCCGCCCGATACGGCCGGTCGTCGCGCGCCAACAGCCGGAAGAAGATGACAGCCGCAAGCGCGGTCCGGGCGGCGTGAAGGTGCCGCGTCCGGCGGTGAAGCTCAACGATGACGGACGCCAGCGCCAGAAGCTGACGATCTCGAACTTTGATCGGGAAGCGCAGGTTCGCTCGCTCGCTTCGCTGAAGCGCAAGCGCGAAAAAGAAAAACTCAAGGCGATGGGTATCCAGCAGCCTCGCGAAAAGATCTCGCGCGAGGTGATCATACCCGAAGCCATCACCATTCAGGAACTGTCGAACCGCATGGCGGAACGCGCCGTCGACCTGATCAAGTATCTTATGCGGGAAGGCGCGATGCATAAGATCACCGACGTCGTCGATGCTGATACCGCCGAGCTGATCGTTCAGGAATTCGGGCACACGCCGAAGCGCGTTTCGGAAGCTGACGTCGAAATCGGCTTTGTCGGAGACAAGGACGTCGACGACACGGCTTTGGAATTCCGCGCTCCTGTCGTGACGATCATGGGCCACGTCGACCACGGCAAAACATCGCTGCTCGATGCGATACGCTCGACGAATGTCGTGTCCGGCGAGGCCGGCGGCATCACGCAGCACATCGGCGCCTATCAGGTCATGACGCCGGACGGCGACAAGATCACGTTCATCGATACGCCCGGCCACGAAGCCTTCACGGCGATGCGCGCCCGCGGTGCCAAGGTGACGGACATCGTCGTGCTTGTTGTTGCAGCCGACGACGGTGTCATGCCGCAAACTGTCGAGGCGATCAATCACGCCAAGGCCGCCAAGGTTCCGATGATCGTCGCGATCAACAAGATCGACAAGCCGCAGGCCGATCCGGGCCGCGTGCGCACCGATCTCTTGTCGCAAGAAATCGTCGTCGAAAGCATGGGCGGCGACACGCTCGAAGTGCCGGTTTCGGCATTGAAGCGCACCAATCTCGACAAGCTTTTGGAAGCGATCCATCTGCAGGCCGAAATTCTGGATCTTCGAGCCAACCCGCATCGCACGGCGGAAGGCATCGTCATCGAAGCCAAGCTCGAGCGCGGCCGCGGTCCTGTCGGTACCGTTCTCGTGCAACGCGGCACGCTGCGCGTTGGCGACATCATGGTTGCGGGCACGGCCTGGGGCCGTGTACGCGCTCTGCTCGATGATCATGGCGCGCCGATCGACGAGGCCGGTCCTTCGGTACCGACTGAAGTTTTGGGCTTCGATTCGGCTCCGGAAGCGGGCGATCAGTTTGCCGTCGTCGAGAACGAAGCGCGGGCCCGCGAGATTACTGATTACCGGGTACGCAAGCGTCGGGAAACTCTTGGGTCAGCCGGCAACAAGAGCTCGCTCGAGCAGATGATGCAGCAGCTTAAGGACGCCGGGCGCAAGGAATTCCCGCTCGTCGTCAAGGGCGACGTGCAGGGCTCGCTCGAGGCGATCGTCGGCGCACTGAAGAAAGTCGGCAACGACGAGGTCGAGGCGCGACTCGTACATTCGGGCGTCGGCGGCATCACCGAATCCGACGTCGCGCTGGCGGCAGCTTCAAAGGCGATCGTGATCGGCTTTAATGTTCGCGCCAACGCGCAGGCAAAACAGGCCGCCGACAGCCAGGGCGTCGAGATCCGCTATTATAACATCATCTACGATCTCGTGGACGAGGTGAAGGCCGCGATGTCGGGCCTGCTGGCACCGACGAAACGCGAAATCTTCCTCGGTTACGCAACGATCAAGCAGGTCTTCAACATCTCGAAGTTCGGCAAGGTCGCGGGCTGCCAGGTTACCGAAGGCAAGGTCGAACGCGGCGCCAAGGTTCGCCTGTTGCGCGACAACGTCGTCATTCACGAGGGTACACTTGCGATCCTGAAGCGCTTCAAGGACGACGTCAAAGAGGTCGTTTCGGGTCAGGAATGCGGCATGTCCTTCGCGAACTATCAGGATATCCGCGAAGGCGATCAGATCGAGTGCTTCCAGGTCGAGACGATCGCAAGGAGCCTATAACCGCCCACGCATGCTGTCCGTGCGCTGAGAATCGCACGGGCTTGCTCCGCGAAGTGCGGCATGCCGCGGTGGCCCTGGCCGCCCGGCTCTCCAAGCCGAAGTCGTTCATTTTAGCTAAAGAGGCCGAACGCGGTCCGATCCCGCGGCGGGAAGAGAATGACAAGAAAGTCGACGCAGTCGGGCGCGAAAGCCCCCACGCAACGCATGCTTCGCGTTGGCGAATTGATCCGGCACAGGATTGCGGAATTGCTGGCGCGTGGCGAACTCCACGACAAAGTACTCGCGTCGCATGTCATCACGATCCCGGAGGTGCGTCTATCGCCCGATCTCAAGCTCGCGACGGTCTACGTGATGCCTCTTGGCGGCAATGACGTGAAGCCCGTCGTCGAGGCACTGGCGCGCAACAAGAAATACCTTCGCGCGGCCGTTGCCGCGGCGCTGAACCTGCGCTACGCGCCGGATTTGCGGTTCAAAGAGGACAAAACATTCGAGGAGGCGACGCGTATCGATCGCCTACTCGATAGTCCGAAGGTCCGCCAGGATATCGAAAAGAAGTGATTGAAGTCTTCCTCTCTCCCCGAGCGGAAAGAGGGTCGAGGAAACAATGGCACGACGCAAGAAGGGTAATCCAGTCCACGGCTGGCTGGTTCTCGATAAGCCGCCGAATATGACGTCGACGCAGGCGGTCGGCGCGGTGCGCCGCGCGTTCGACGCGCAAAAGGCTGGCCATTCCGGCACGCTCGATCCGCTTGCAACCGGCATCCTGCCGATCGCGCTCGGCGAAGCCACGAAGACAGTGTCGTTCGCAGTCGATGGCGAAAAGGCTTATCGCTTCACCGTCCGCTGGGGTGGCGAAACCGATACCGACGACACCGAAGGTACGGTCACAAACACGAGCGACAAGCGCCCCGAGCGTGGCGACATCGAAGCCCTGCTGCCGCAGTTTCACGGGGAGATCATGCAGGTGCCGCCGGCTTATTCGGCGATCAAGGTCGCCGGTGAACGCGCCTATGATCTGGCGCGCGGCGGCGAGACCGTCGTGCTCGATCCACGCCCTATCTTCATCGACAGTCTGGTGCTCGTCGAGATGGTCGATGCTTCGACGAGCGTGTTCGAGGCCCGCTGCGGCAAAGGTACGTACGTGCGGGCGCTGGCGCGTGATATGGGTCGCATTCTCGGCTGCTACGGCCACGTCATCGCATTGCGCCGGACGAGGGTCGGTCCGTTCGACGAGCCGCGGGCCGTAACGATGGAGACACTTCTGGCTGCGGCTAATTCCGAGGATCGGGATGGGCTTGCGAGTCTGCTTCAACCTGTTGAGGCGGCTCTTGCCGACCTGCCGGAGCTTCT
>Ga0207678_10000500_pt1 | contig 35694 bp, 37 predicted proteins | sample KBSC63metaG_FD_184319 | JGI IMG/M metagenome (GOLD analysis project Ga0207678, IMG submission 184319) | Corn rhizosphere microbial communities from Kellogg Biological Station, Michigan, USA - KBS C6-3 metaG (SPAdes) (version 2) | ecosystem: Host-associated > Plants > Roots > Rhizosphere > Soil ... | reverse complement strand
AGGTCGCGGTACACACCGCCCGGACGATAGTAGGCCGCGTGCATTCGAGCACCGGACACCGCCTCGTACATGTCGAACAGGTCTTCTCGCTCGCGGAAACAGTAGATGAAGATGTTCATCGCACCGCAGTCGAGACCGTGTGCCCCCAGCCATAGAAGATGATTCAGCAAACGCGTGATTTCATCGAACATCACGCGGATGTACTGCGCCCGAATCGGCACATCAACACCAAGCAGCTTTTCGATCGCAAGACAGTAGGCATGCTCGTTGGACATCATCGACACGTAGTCGAGACGATCCATGTACGGCAGCGACTGGATGAACGTGCGAGTCTCTGCGAGCTTTTCCGTGGCGCGGTGAAGCAAGCCGATGTGTGGGTCTGCGCGCTGGATGACCTCACCATCGAGCTCAAGCACCAGGCGCAAAACGCCGTGGGCTGCCGGGTGTTGTGGCCCGAAGTTCAGGGTGTAGTTCTTGATCTCAGCCATTACTGGAGACCACCGTAGTTGTCTTCGCGAATGATTCGCGGGGTAATTTCGCGAGGCTCGATGGTGATAGGCTGGTAGATCACGCGCTTTTGCTCAGGGTCGTAGCGCATCTCGACGTGTCCAGACACCGGGAAGTCCTTGCGGAACGGGTGGCCGATAAAGCCGTAGTCGGTGAGGATGCGACGGAGATCGAGGTGGCCATCGAAGATGATGCCGTAAAGGTCAAAAGCTTCGCGTTCGAACCAGTTGGCGGCGCTCCAGACGTCGTTGAGCGACGCTACGGTGGGCAGTTCATCGTCTTGTGCAAACACTTTCAGGCGCACGCGCCAGTTCTGACTGACGGACAGTAGGTGGCTAACAATGCAATAGCGCAGGCCATCCCAGGGTTGATCCCTGAAACTGGAATAGTCGACACCGCACAGATCGATGAGTTGTTCGAACTTCAGTGCAGGGTCGTCACGCAGTGCGCGCGCGGCCTTGAGGTAGTCGTCAGCGGACACGGTGATCGTGATCTCGCCGCGGTCGCTCACGAGGTGCTTGAGCTTGCTGCCGAGCACATTTTGGAGCGCCGCCTGAAGAGTTTCGAGTCGGGTCATGGCCGCCCCTCGTTCGATGAACACTTCGAACGGCCCCTCGAGGGAGCGCAGTCCGGCCTTTCGCCCGAGCCGAGGACGTGCTTGGCGGCGGCCCAACACCCAGCCTGCAACAGACAGTTCGTCGAAGTCTTCATATTCACCGCGCGATCGTGTTTTCGCGGCGAATCTTCGCTTGCAGTTGGATGATTCCGTACAGCAACGCTTCTGCCGTCGGTGGGCAACCCGGCACGTACACGTCGACCGGTACGATGCGGTCGCAGCCGCGCACAACCGAGTAGCTGTAGTGGTAGTAGCCGCCACCGTTAGCGCATGAGCCCATGGACAGCACCCAGCGGGGTTCGGCCATCTGGTCGTACACCTTGCGCAATGCTGGAGCCATCTTGTTGCAAAGGGTGCCAGCAACGATCATCAGATCGGACTGACGAGGGCTGGGCCGAAAGAGCATGCCGAATCGGTCGATGTCGTATCGGGCAGCGCCCGCGTGCATCATTTCAACCGCGCAACACGCGAGGCCAAAGGTCATCGGCCAGAGAGAACCGGTCTTGGACCAGTTGATGACGGTGTCCAGACTCGTCGTGACGAATCCTTCTTTGAGAACGCCTTCGATGCCCATTGCTTACTCCCAGTCCAAGGCACCCTTTTTCCACTCGTAGGCGAAGCCCACGACGAGAATGCCCAGGAAAATCATCATGGCCCAGAAGCCCGTGGCGCCGATTTCGCGCAAGGACACCGCCCACGGGAAGAGGAAGGCGATCTCGAGGTCGAAAAGAATGAACAGGATGGCGACAAGGTAGTAGCGCACATCGAACTTCATACGAGCGTCTTCGAAGGCTTCAAAGCCGCACTCGTAGGGGGAATTCTTCGCCGTGTCAGGACGGCGAGGGCCGAGCACAAATCCGAGAACCTGAGGTGCCACCCCGACTGCCACCCCTACCAAAATGAAGAGGATGACGGGCAGGTATGGTTCCAGATTCATGGTGACTTGTCAGCTTGGCAATCGAAGGGGGCTGTAAAAGCCCCCTTCTAAAACACTGGTGCCGTCGGCGAGACTCGAACTCGCACAGCTTTCGCCACTACCCCCTCAAGATAGCGTGTCTACCAATTTCACCACGACGGCCACTTGTGTAAAGCGGAGTTCAGTTTGCATGAGGAGTAGCTCTCTGAACAGCCTTGCATTCTAACCCCAAAGAAGGGCGATTTTATGTAAGCAGCGGCGCTCGAGAGCGATTGTCGACCACCGTTCTATAGCCGCGAGGCGGTCCGGATGGATATTCGTCCGATGGCACAACTGGAATTCCACCCTGGTTGACGAAATCACTTCGACGGAATGGCACCTGATGCTGCGGCGCTCGCAGGAGCGGCCGCCGTGGCATTCGTCGTTGGCACAGGCGCAGCTCCCGTTGGAATTTGCGGCGCGCTGCTCGCCGCCGGCGCGGGTGCTGTTACCGGCGCACGGTCGAGCACGCTGCCCGTGCCACCACTCGGCACGGCCCGTGCGCGATCATTCGACAAGTAAGCCAGACCCAAGGTACACACGAAGAACACGGCCGCGCAAACCGCCGTGGATCGCGACAAGAAATTTGCGCTGCCGGTAGCGCCGAAGAGGCTGCCCGATGCACCACTGCCGAAGGACGCGCCCATGTCGGCACCCTTGCCGTGCTGCACCAGCACCAGCCCGATCATCACGAGTGCCGCGAAGATTTGGATCATCACTACAACATTCAGCAACCAACTCATTTTTTTACTCAGCTCCAGGGAAATTCGTTGGGCGTTGGCCTTCAGGCCGCAGCTCGACAGATGGCGGTGAAATCCGCCGCCTTGAGGGACGCGCCCCCGATCAGCCCGCCGTCGATGTCGGGCTGCGAAAATAGAACCGCGGCGTTGTCGGGCCTGACACTGCCACCATACAGAATCTGCATCTCGCCGGCCTTCGATGTCGCCGCATGCAACTGCGTGCGCAGCAGCCCATGCACTGCCTGCGCTTGCTCCGGCGTCGCCGTCTTGCCGGTGCCGATTGCCCACACGGGCTCGTATGCGACCACGATTTGCGAAATGCAATGCCCAAGCGTGTGGATGACGGCCGACATCTGGCGCTTGACCACCGTGTCGGTCCGGTTCGCCTCACGCTCGTCTAGAGTTTCACCGACGCACACAATCGGAATGAGTTTGTGTGCGAGCGCGATTTTGGCCTTGTCGGCCACAAGTTGATCCGACTCGGCGTAGTAAGCACGGCGCTCTGAGTGGCCGACGATCACGTACTTGCAGCCGAACTCAGCCAGCATCGCGGCGGACACTTCGCCCGTGTAGGCACCCGCTACGTGCGAGGAGCAATCCTGCGCCCCCCAGCCGATGTGCTTATCGCCCTGCAATGACAGTGCGACTTCCGAAAGGTATGGAAAAGGGACGCACACGGCAACATCGGCCACGAAAGGCCCCGCCTCTTCCATGCCGGCCAACAATTCCGCGTTGGTACGGCGGTTGCCATTCATCTTCCAATTGCCGACTACCAGCTTGCGTCGCATTCTTGTGCCTCCCGATTCACCATTGCAAAACCAGCTTGCCGATGTGCTGGTTCGATTCCATCAAGGCGTGGGCATGCACAACGTGATGAGCCGGAAAGACCTGGTGGATCACCGGCTTGACCTTGCCGGCTTCCAACCGCGGCCAGACGTTCTCGCGCAAAGCCTTCGCGATTGATGCCTTGAACTGAATGGAGCGCGGACGCAGCGTCGAGCCGGTGATGGTCAAGCGTCGGCGCAGCACGGCTCCAGCATCGATTTGCGCCTTCACGCCACCCTGTACCGCAATGATGACCAGGCGACCATCGTCAGCCAGACAATCGAGCTCACGCGCGATGTAGTCGCCGGCAACCATGTCGAGAATGACATTGACGCCCCGCCCCTCGGAGATGCGCTTCACCTCAGCCACGAAGTCGTGGGTCTTGTAATTGATAGCTTCGTCGGCGCCCAGCGCGGTGCAGGCCGCGGCCTTTTCGTCCGACCCGACAGTGACAATGACCTTTGCGCCGGCCGCCTTCGCCAGCTGGATCGCCGTCACACCGATACCGCTACTGCCGCCCTGGATCAACAACGTCTCAGCGGGTTGCAGATGTCCGCGATCGAACACGTTGGACCAGACGGTGAAGAAGGTTTCGGGCAGGCTTGCAGCCTCCACATCGCTCAGATTAGAGGGCACCGGCAAGACCTGGCCGACTGGAGCCACGCACAACTCGGCGTATCCACCGCCGGCCACCAGCGCGCAGACCCGGTCGCCGAGCTTGAGGCCAGACTGCGCCATCGCCGCCTGATCACCAGCAACGATCACCCCGGCAACTTCCAACCCTGGCAAATCCGACGCTCCCGGAGGAACCGGGTACATCCCCTTGCGCTGAAGCACGTCAGGCCTGTTGACCCCAGAAGCAGCCACGCGGATAAGCACCTCGCCTTGACCCGAGACAGGGTCGGGACGAACGGCGAGTCGCAGGACTTCCGGAGCCCCGTAAGAGGTGATCTCGATGGCCTTCATCTTGCGTGAAAAGCTGAAAATGTAAAAGGCGAACCATGAAATAACGGGCAAGATGTGGCGTACACCTCTCACCCGTCACATTCCCTGAGTCACTCCTGCGACGACTGAGGCTCCCGATCGAGCAGCGCCTTCATTGATAGCTTGACACGTCCCTTTTCGTCGGTCTCGAGCACCTTGACCTTGACGATTTGGCCCTCCTTGAGAAAGTCGGTGACCTTCTCGACCCGTTGATGCGCGATCTGGCTGATGTGCAGCAGACCGTCCTTGCCCGGAAGCAGGTTCACTAATGCGCCGAAGTCGAGTATCTTGGTGATCGGGCCTTCGTAGACCTTGCCGACTTCGACTTCCGCCGTAATCTCTTCGATGCGCTTCTTCGCGTACTCGGCCTTGTCGGCGTCGGTGGATGCAATGGTGATGGTGCCGTCTTCGCCAATGTCGATCGTAGTGCCGGTCTCTTCGGTCAGAGCGCGGATGGTCGCGCCGCCCTTGCCGATCACGTCACGGATCTTCTCTGGGTTGATCTTCATCGTGTACAGGCGCGGAGCGAACTGCGAAACCTCGGTCTTTGCGCCGCCCATGGCCTCAACCATCTTGCCGAGGATGTGCATGCGGGCTTCTTTGGCCTGAGCCAGTGCCACTTGCATGATTTCCTTGGTGATGCCCTGGATCTTGATGTCCATCTGCAAGGCGGTCACGCCGGTGGTCGTCCCAGCCACCTTGAAGTCCATGTCGCCGAGGTGATCTTCATCCCCGAGAATGTCGGTCAGCACCGCGAAGCGGTTGCCTTCCTTGATGAGGCCCATGGCGATGCCGGCGACGTGCGCCTTCATCGGAACGCCGGCGTCCATCAGCGCGAGACAGCCGCCGCACACCGAGGCCATCGAAGAAGAACCGTTCGACTCGGTGATTTCAGACACCACGCGCATCGAATACGGGAATTCGCCACGGTCCGGCAGGACGGCAACCAGTGCCCGCTTGGCCAGACGTCCATGGCCGATTTCGCGACGCTTCGGAGTACCCACGCGACCCGTTTCGCCGGTGGCGAACGGAGGCATGTTGTAGTGAAGCATGAAGTGTTCGCTGAACTCGCCAGCAAGAGCATCGATCTTCTGCGAATCGCGGTCTGTGCCGAGCGTGGCGGCCACCAGCGCCTGCGTTTCACCGCGGGTGAAAAGTGCGGAGCCGTGAACGCGCGGCAGCACGCCGTTGCGGATCTCGATGTTGCGCACGGTGCGGGTATCGCGGCCATCAATGCGTGGCTCGCCAGACAGTATCTGGCTGCGAACGATCTTGGCTTCGATATCGAAGAGGACGTTGTCGACCTTGACCTTGTCGAAGTCCAGGCCTTCTTCTGTGAGTGCGCCGATGGTAAAGGCGGTGACTTCTCGCGTGGCTTGCGTGCGGGCCTGCTTGGAGCGGATCTGGTAGGCCGCGCGCAGCTTCTCTTCGGCCAATGCCGTGACCTTGGCGATGAGAGCTTCGTCCTTGTCAGCAGGCTTCCAGTCCCAGGCCGGCTTGCCGGCCTCGCGCACAAGGTCATTGATCGCAGCGATGGCGATGTTGCCTTGATCGTGACCGAAGACGACGCCGCCGAGCATCACTTCTTCACTCAGTTGCTGGGCTTCGGATTCGACCATCAGCACAGCGGCCTGCGTGCCGGCGACGACGAGGTCCATCTGCGATTCGATCAGTTGGGCCTTCGTCGGGTTCAGCACGTACTGGCCGTTGATGTAGCCCACGCGAGCGGCACCGATCGGGCCGTTGAACGGCAGACCGGAAATCGCCATCGCAGCGCTGGCGCCGATGAGCGAAGGAATGTCGGCCGCGACTTCAGGGTTCAGCGACAGGACATGGATGACGACCTGGACTTCGTTGTAGAAGCCTTCGGGGAAGAGCGGACGCAGCGGACGATCGATGAGGCGCGAGGTCAGCGTCTCGAGCTCGCTTGGTCGGCCTTCGCGCTTGAAGAAGCTGCCCGGGATCTTGCCGGCCGCGTAGGTCTTCTCGATGTAGTCGACGGTCAGGGGGAAGAAATCCTGCCCCGGCTTGGCGCTCTTCGCGCCGACCACTGTGGCGAGGACGACCGTGTCTTCGACGTTAACGATGACCGCACCACTCGCCTGGCGGGCAATTTCGCCGGTTTCTAGCGTGACGGTGTGCTGACCCCATTGGAAGGTCTTGGTGACTTTGTTGAACATGCTCATATTTCGAATCTCCGGTTATGGCGAGCGCCTGATGGGGGGCGCTCTTGCCCTCGGAGCGAAGGCATCCTGGCGCGATGCCATTCCAGCGAAGCTTCATCCCGCTCACAGCGAGAGAAACTTCGATGGAATGACACATCGTCATCGATGGGTGCCCGGCTCCAAACACAAAGAGCCTGTGCTGGACAGTTTTCCAGACAGGCTCTTCGACTTCATCGGCTGCTTACTTGCGCAGACCCAGCTTCTGGATCAGTGCGGTGTAGCGGTCCGCATCAGTTCTCTTCAGGTATGCAAGAAGGCTCTTGCGGGTGTTGACCATCTTCAACAGGCCGCGGCGGCCGTGATGGTCCTTCAAGTGGAGCTTGAAGTGTGGGGTGAGGTGGTTGATGCGTGCGGTCAGCAGGGCGACCTGGACTTCGGGGGACCCTGTGTCGGCAGCGCTGCGTGCGTTTTCCTTGACGATCGCGCCCTTGTTGATGCTCATGATGTTTCCTGTGGTCAGGTCGTGCGCCCGATGTGGCGGGGCAGTGGTTTCCTGGTGTTGAACTTGCGGTCGCCGGTGAAACCGACCAGCGCCGTGCGAGGGACTTCACCTTACCGATGACTCATGTAAGGCAAAGCCGCTCAATTATAGCGGATGAGAATGGATAGCCTGCTTCAATCGCCCTACCCCGAGGGTAAGGCGCCCCGGATCTTGCGACGCGAAGCACCAGCGCAGCCAACCTTCAGCCTCGTCGCCGAAAGCAGCCCCAGGGGCAATGCCAAGGCCGACAGACGATACAAGGTGCTTGGCATAGGCGAGGGAATCGTTGTGACCCTCGACCCGGAAGAATGCATACATTCCGCCCAACGGGTTGGCGACGTGCACTCCCGGAACGGTCGCCAACTGCGGGACCAATATGTCACGGCATTCTTTCATCCGCCGGACGAGGCCGGGAATGAATTCTTCGGCGCGGGCCAAACCTGCGAGGCCTGCTCGTTGCACGAACACCGGGGCGCAGGAGGTGTTGAACTCAATGAGCTTTCCCGCGTCGGCGATGAAATCGGGCGGCGCGACCATCCAGCCCAGGCGCCAGCCGGTCATCAGGAAGCTCTTTGAGAAACTGTGCACGACAACGAGACGATCATCGGCGGCGGCAATGTCGAGAAAGCTCGGCGCGGCCCGGGCCCCTTCGGCGAAGTACAGTCGCTCGTAAACCTCGTCGGCGACGATCCACGTACCGGTACGGCGGCAGTGATCCAGGATTGCTTTTTGATCGTCGCGGGTGAGTGTCCAGCCGGTGGGATTGTTGGGGGCGTTGACGAGAAGAATGGAGGTCTTGTCTGTGACGGTTGACAATAACTTGTCCAAGTCGAGATACCACCCGTCGCCCGGGCTGCGAAGCGACACCCGCTTCACTTTTGCGCCTAGGATCGCCGGTTGCGACGTCAGATTCGGCCACAAAGGCACGACCGCCACAACCTCATCGCCTGCCCCGGCGAGGGCCTGCATCGCAACCATCAATGCGCTGACACCCGACGACGTCACCGCGATCCGATCCGCATTTACCGCTGGATGCAAGTCGCTCGTGTAGCGTGCAATCGCCTCGCGCAATTCCGGAATGCCGAGGTTGTGCGCATAAAAGGTCTCGCCGCGGCGAAGCGACTCGATTGCCGCATCCTTTACGAATCCTGGCGTCGGCTCATCGCTTTCACCGAACCAGAACGCGAGGACGTCGTGACGCCCCATGCCTGCGTTCGCAACTTCGCGAATCTTTGACCCAGGCAAATCGCGGATCACGCTTCTCATGGCCACTCCAAAAAAGAAATGCGGCTGCTGGTGCAGCCGCTGGTGGAGATTATCTTGCAAGTGCCTTGTCGCGCAGAGGGACGCGCACTACCTTCAAGCCGCGTGCAGCGGCCACCTGGGCATCACGTTGAAGGTGTAGCACCTGTTGGTCTTCGCGATCCCACGTTGCAGCCTCATTGCCGCGGCCAGGGCAATCATCGCCCCGTTGTCAGTACACAGCGATAACTCTGGATAGTGCACTCGCACCTGCCGCTTCATGCACTCGATATTCAGCATCTCTCGAAGGCGTGAATTCGCGCCTACGCCGCCGGCCACGACCAGGCGCTTCAACCCCGTCTCTTTCAAGGCTGCCACCGACTTGCGAGTCAGCACTTCCGCGATCGCCTCCTGGGTGGACGCGGCCAGATGGGCCTTATCCTGTTCGCACACGTTGGTGCCCATTTTCATGAGCTGCGTGCGCACTGCCGTCTTCAGGCCTGCAAAGGAAAAATCCAGGTTGCCGCTATGAAGCAAGGGGCGCGGAAGATCGAAAGTTGAAGCGTCACCGAACTCCGCAAGCCTCGCCAATGCCGGCCCGCCGGGATACCCGAGCCCCATCAACTTGGCTGACTTGTCGAAGGCTTCGCCGGCGGCATCGTCTATGGTTTCTCCGAGCAATTTGTATTCGCCCACGTCGTCGACCCGCATCAACTGGGTGTGCCCGCCCGAAACAAGTAGGGCAGTAAATGGGAACTCGGGCGGATCCTTCGACAGGAAGGGCGAGAGCAAATGCCCTTCGAGGTGATGCACGCCCATGACAGGCTTGCCCAACGCCGAGCCCAGGGCACAGGCCACGCCAGCGCCGACAAGTAATGCGCCGGCCAAGCCGGGGCCCTGTGTAAAAGACACGACGTCAATTTCGTCAAGCTGCGCCCCTGCTTCGGCCAGGACCATGCGTGTCAAGGGCAGGACCCGGCGAATGTGATCTCGCGACGCCAGTTCCGGCACCACACCACCATAGGCTTGATGCATGTCGATCTGACTGTGCAGGGCATGGGCACGCAATTCGGGCACGCCAACCGTGTCCGCGCAGCGCACAAGCGCGACGCCCGTTTCGTCACAGGACGACTCGACTCCGAGGATGTTCATGCAGGCAGTTTACGAGGACCCGTTGATGACTCAGAGGCTGAGAGTTTTTCGAGCGTGCCCGAGCAGACCGATCTAGGCGCAAAGCACAGCCATAGCTCGGGCTATGGCGACCATTTGCAACGCACGAGCGGGCGCCTTCTGGGCGTGACGAGCAGGCATGATCGAAAGATTCTCAGCCTCGTGACAGTCGGACCACTTGAATTGCCCACTAACAAATCGAAACAGGATTTCTCCGAGGTTTTCCCTTGTTCATTAAGAATTGCCTTTCTTGCATGACACGCTGCCGCTACTCTGTGGACTCCACATAGTGTCTGTCTCGCAGCAAGCAGGCTGCCACGAAATCAAGATTCAGAGCGATGAAAGAATATCGACTAGCCTGTTGGCCGAATCTGCCTCCGCCATTCCACCGCACTGCATATCGACGCATGGCAAGCGACATGTCGCAGCGCCACTTCACGATCGCTCAACTCGCCGATGTCAGTGGCTTGAAGCGCACGGAGGTCCGCCACTTCGTCGAGATGCTGGAAGCCAAGGGGGTGCTACTCGAGCGCGAGTGCATGACGCCCCAGTTCTGGTCGCTGAGCCCCTTGAGTGGATGGCTGAGACGCGCAATTTGCGGCTCGCCTACAAGCCGCTGAACTGCTCCTTTCTCGCAAAAAGGACCGCTAAAAGCGGGCTTTTTCATTCCTGTCGTGGCGCGAATGTTGCAACACTTGCGCATGAATTCGGCCACGGCCCTGCGCATCGTCATCGTCGCTCCAGACACCCTCGCCCCCGATCCTTCTGATCCGCACGCTGAGGTGGAAGCAGAGCGCTCGCGCAGCCTGCGCATCGGCCTGCTCGAGAGCGGCTACAACATCGTGGCCGTGCTACCGGCAGACCTATTTCTGCCCGACCGGCTCGCGCAGATCAGCCCCGACGTAATCATCGTGGATGCCGAAAGCCAGGCACGCGATACGCTGGAACATGTGGTGGTCGCCACGCGGGATGCGCGTCGGCCGATCGTTTTGTTCACCAACGATGACGATACCAGCCACGTGCGCGACGCCATCGCGGCGGGTGTCACTGCCTATGTTGTTGCCGGACTGGCCGCGGATCGCGTGAAACCAGTGCTGGAAGTCGCACTTGCACGGTTCCAGCATGAAGAAGCCATGCGTCGCGAACTAGCGGATGCACGCACGCAGCTGTCTGAGCGCAAGGTGATCGATCGGGCCAAGGGCATCCTCATGCGCCGGCACTCGCTGGAGGAAGGCGAAGCCTATGCGCGGCTTCGCAAGACAGCAATGGACAAGGGCATGAAACTCGCCGAAGTGGCGCAGCGGCTCATTGACGTGGCAGACTTGCTTGGCTGACGCACAAGGCTTGTGCATTGCACGAGTCCAATTGGTGCGGATTGCTTCGCGGGGTGGCAGAGCGAAGGCCCATGCACGCCGTTGATTGTCGAAGGACACAGACGATCGTCCACACCAGGGACGACGTCCCGCGTGGTCTGGGTCGACAGGTGCATGGATCACATTCCCACGCCCAAACACCCCTTGGCATAAGGCTTGCGTATTCTCTTGCGGAAGGTCAACGGCGATCTTCTAACAGCATCGATACGCACCATCGACGGTACGTCTCGAAAGGACGATGGCGTCTCCACTCAAACTGGTCTAGACCAGTGACGTGCGGGCGCCTTTTTGCTTTTTGCACGAGACAAATACCATGACCAAATTCCTGAACGGAAAGATCGACATGAGTCGTCGTCAACTCATCAAAGCCGCTGCAGCCGCAGGCGCCGTCGGCATGGCCCCCGGCTTGCAAAGCGCGGTCTACGCCGCTGGATCGGACAAGCCCGAGAAGGAAGAGGTTCGCATCGGCTTCATTCCCCTCACCGACTGCGCATCGGTGGTGATGGCCTCGGTGCTCGGCTTCGACAAGAAGTACGGAGTAAAAATCATTCCGACCAAGGAAGCCTCGTGGGCGGGCGTGCGCGACAAGCTCGTCAACGGTGAGCTCGACATGGCGCACGTGCTGTACGGCCTGATATACGGTGTGCACCTGGGGGTGAGCGGTCCCAAGAAGGACATGGCCGTGTTGATGACGCTCAACAACAATGGCCAAGCCATTACGCTGTCGAAGAAGCTCGCGGACAAGGGAGCCGTCGATGGGCCCAGTCTCGCCAAGCTGATGCAGACCGAAAAGCGGGAATACACCTTCGCACAGACCTTCCCAACCGGCACGCACGCCATGTGGCTGTACTACTGGCTCGCCACCTACGGCATCCACCCGATGAAGGACGCCAAGGTCATCACCGTGCCGCCGCCACAGATGGTTGCCAACATGCGCGTGGGGAACATGGACGGTTATTGCGTCGGCGAGCCGTGGGGACATCGGGCCATCATGGACGGCATCGGCATCACGGGTGTCACCACGCAGGACATCTGGAAGGACCATCCCGAGAAGACACTCGGAAGCACGGCAGACTTCGTGAAGAAGAACCCCAACACCTGCCGCGCAGTGATGATGGCCATCATCGAAGCTGGCAAGTGGATTGACGCGAGCCTGCAGAACAAAATGAAGATGGCCGAGACCGTGGCCGACAAGAGCTATGTCAATACCAGCGTCGACGCGATCAACCAGCGCATCCTGGGCCGCTATCAAAATGGCCTCGGCAAGACCTGGGACGACCCTAACCACATGAAATTCTTCAACGACGGCGCAGTGACTTTCCCATACCTTTCCGATGGCATGTGGTTCCTCACACAGCACAAGCGCTGGGGTCTTATCAAGGAGCACCCCGACTACCTCGCGATCGCCAAGCAGATCAACCAGATCGATCTGTACAAGGAGGCGGCAAGTGCGCTCAAGGTCAACATCCCCAAGGAGCCGATTCGCACGAGCAAGCTGGTCGACGGAACGGTCTGGGATGGCAAAGACCCAAAGAAGTACGCTGACAGCTTTTCCGTGCGCGCCAGCGTGGCCTGATTTCGCAGCACCAAGGAGTCGATCATGGTCAGTGCAGTGTTTCATTCTCCGCTTGACGCTGCGGCGGAATCCCAGGCTGCGGCACCTCCCCCGGCTGTCAAGGCTGCCTCGGTCACTACCCCGCCCGCCCAGCAAAAGGTGGCGCCGCCGACACCGATGAAAACACCTGTCGATTGGGGAAACCTCTTTCTCAGGGTCTTTGCACCGCTTGCGGGAATTGCCCTGCTCGTGGGTATCTGGGGGTTGCTCACCATGAAGAGCACGACCTTCCCGACGCCCGCGGCAACTTTCACAGAAGCGATCAAGGTATTTTCCGACCCGTTCTACAGCAAGGGCCCCAACGACCAGGGCATTGGCTGGAACATACTCTTCTCGCTGCAGCGCGTGGCCATCGGATTCGGCATGGCAGCGGCGGTGGGCATTCCGCTGGGCTTCATGATCGGTCGCTTCGACGTGCTCAATCGCATGGTGTCGCCGCTGATCAGCCTGCTGCGTCCGGTGTCGCCTCTTGCGTGGCTGCCAATTGGCTTGCTTGTGTTCAAGGCTGCGAACCCGGCCGCGATCTGGACGATCTTCATTTGCTCGATCTGGCCAATGATCATCAATACCGCGGTCGGTGTACAGCGCGTGCCAGAGGACTACATGAACGTCGCGAAGGTGCTGAACCTCTCGGAGTGGAAAATAGTTTCGCGCATCCTCTTCCCCGCAGTGCTGCCCTACATGCTGACGGGTGTGCGCCTGTCGGTAGGCACCGCCTGGCTCGTGATCGTCGCGGCCGAAATGCTGACTGGCGGCGTGGGCATCGGCTTCTGGGTGTGGGATGAGTGGAACAACCTCAACGTCACGCACATCCTGATCGCGATCTTCGTGATCGGCATAGTGGGTCTCTTGCTGGAATGGATGCTCGTCAGCATCGCCAAGCGATTCAGCTACGACAACACTTGAGGAGGAGCGCCCCGCCATGAAGAAGAACTTCATTGATGTGCACAGCGCCGATATGGTGTTCAGCACGAAGAAGGGTCGCTTTCACGCGCTGCACGACGTCCACCTCACGGTGGCCAAGGGTGAGTTCGTGACTCTGATCGGGCATTCGGGCTGCGGCAAGTCGACGCTATTAAATCTGATTGCCGGCCTGCTCATGCCCACGAGCGGTGCACTGCTTTGCGACAACCGCGAGATCGCCGCGCCGGGGCCGGAACGGGCGGTGGTATTCCAGAACCATTCGCTGCTGCCTTGGCTCACCTGTTTCGAGAACGTGTACCTCGCGGTTGAACGCGTGTTTGCAGCCACAGATTCAAGGGCGAACTTGAAGAAACGGACGCAGGAGGCCTTGGAGCTTGTGGGCATGGGTCACGCGACCGGCAAGCGTCCTCATGAGATTTCCGGCGGCATGAAGCAGCGCGTGGGAATCGCGCGGGCGCTGGCGATGGAGCCTAAGGTGCTGCTGCTCGACGAACCCTTTGGTGCGCTCGACGCGCTGACTCGCGCGCATTTGCAGGACGAGTTGCTGAAGATCGTGGCGCGCACGCTAAGCACAGTGGTGATGGTGACGCACGATGTAGACGAGGCCGTGTTGCTGTCCGATCGGATCGTGATGATGACGAACGGACCGGCGGCGACCATCGGCGAAATTCTGACCGTCGACCTGGAGCGTCCGCGCGAGCGCGTTGAATTGGCGGAGGATGCGCGCTACGTCCACTACCGCAAGGAAGTGCTGGACTTCTTGTACACGCGGCACGGAGAAAAGGCGCTGGCGGCCTGAGGTCGAGAAGGCGAACACGTACGAGCGGGCACGGGCCTTGCGTGCGCATGATAGGCAGTCGCTGCGCGATTGCTTATCTCCTCAGTGGGGGCCGTGCCCCTTTGACAACCTCCTGGTCGTCACGGGCCAGGAGGATTCTTTTTTGCACACGTGCTATGGCGAGCAGGGGCCCTTTGGCATTGAGCGGGCATGACCCTCTCACCCACTTCAGTGCTTTTCTTTAGCGTGATTGATCGAGTATTTCGGAATCTCGACGGTCACGTCCTGCTGCGAGAGAATGGCTTGGCAGGACAAGCGCGACGTCGGCTCCAGGCCCCATGCGCGGTCCAGCAAGTCCTCTTCCGATTCATCCATCTCGCCCAATGAGTTGAAACCTTCACGCACCACAACGTGGCACGTCGTGCAGGCACAACTCATCTCGCAGGCGTGTTCGATTTCGATGTCATGTTCGAGCATCGCTTCGCACAGCGACATCCCCGCCTCTGCTTTGATCTCGGCGCCGTTCGGGCAGTATTCGGCGTGCGGAAGGATCTTGATGATGGGCATTGCTAGACTTCTTCGACGCGGCGGCCCGCCAGCGCTTGATGGATGCTGCGGTTCATTCGTTCGGCGGCAAATGCCTCTGTGCCCTTGGCCAAGGCCTCGACAGCAGCGTCGATGACGTGGTGGTCTTCGCCTTCGCGCACCGCCTCGATGCTGGTTAGCAAGGCCTCGATGGCATCGCGCTGGTCCTGGCTCAGCAGGTCGCCATCGGCCAGGAGAGCGGCGCGGGTCGCCAGCAGCATGCGCTCGGCCTCGACGCGCGACTCGCGAAGGCTGCGCGCTTTCATGTCGGATTCGGCAGTAGCGAAGCTTTCCCGCAACATGCGCGCGATGTCATCGTCGGCAAGACCGTAGCTCGGCTTAACGGCGATCGCGGCTTCGACCCCCGATGTTTCTTCGCGCGCCTTCACGCTCAGCAGGCCATCGGCGTCGACTTGAAAACTTACTCGGATGCGCGCGGCGCCGGCCACCATTGGGGGGATGCCGCGCAGTTCAAAGCGGGCGAGAGATCGGCAATCGCTGACCAGCTCGCGCTCGCCTTGAACAACGTGGATGACCATCGCCGTCTGGCCGTCCTTGAAGGTGGTGAATTCCTGTGCGCGCGCCGTCGGAATGGTGCTATTGCGAGGAACGATTCGTTCGACCAGACCGCCCATGGTCTCGAGGCCGAGCGATAGCGGAATGACGTCGAGCAGGAGCAGCTCATCAGCGCCGGCATTGCCCGCAAGCGCATTTGCCTGGATGGCTGCACCCAGCGCCACCACCTCGTCGGGGTTGAGATCGGTGAGCGGCGTCTGTGAAAAAAAGTCGCCGACCGCTCTTTGCACCATGGGCATGCGTGTCGATCCACCCACCATTACGACACCGCGCACCTCAGTCTTGGTTGCCTTGGCGTCGCGCAAAACCTTGCGGACCGCAGCGAGCGTGCGAGCAACGAGTCCGCGGCTCATGGCCTCGAACTCGTTTCGACTGACGCGCACCGACAATTCGCCCCCGGATAACGGGCAAGCGAGCGTTGCGTAATCGGCCGCAGAAAGCTTTTCCTTCGCCGCGCGCGCCGCTACCAACACGCTGCGCTTGTCCTGCGGCGTCGTCGCCTCGAGATCGCATTCCGACAGCGCCCAATCGGCCAGCAATCGATCGAAGTCGTCGCCACCAAGGGCCGAATCGCCGCCAGTCGCAACCACCTCGAATACGCCCTGACTCAATCGCAGGAGCGAGATGTCAAAGGTGCCGCCTCCGAGGTCGTAGACAGCATAGAGCCCCTCCGATCCGTGCTCGAGCCCGTAGGCAATGGCCGCGGCGGTCGGTTCGTTGATGAGACGCAGCGCATTCAACCCGGCAAGTTGCGCCGCATCCTTGGTGGCTTGTCGCTGGGCCTCGTCAAAGTAGGCCGGCACGGTGATGACAGCACCAAAGAGGTCATCCGCGAAGGTGTCCTCGGCACGATGACGAAGCGTGGCCAGGATCTCTGCGGAGACTTCGACGGGCGACTTCACGCCATCGACAGTCTGCACCTGCACCATCCCCGGCGCATCGATGAAGTCGTAAGGCAGCTTCTCGCGATGCACGATGTCACCAAGCCCCCGCCCCATCAATCGCTTGACCGACACAATGGTGTTACGCGGATCGATGGCCGCCTCCGCCAGCGCATCGTGCCCGATATGACGACCACCTTCAGATAGATACCGAACGGCCGACGGCAAGATCACGCGACCCTGCATGTCCGGTAGGCATTCGGCCACACCATTGCGCACCGCTGCGACAAGCGAGTGCGTAGTGCCGAGATCGATGCCCACAGCAATGCGCCGCTGATGCGGATCGGGCGCGGCGCCGGGCTCGGAAATTTGAAGCAATGCCATCTAATTATTGTCCCAGCGCCTCGAGGCGACGATCGATGTCTTCCGCAAAGCGCTCTACGAACATGAGGGCTCTCACCTGCTCTGCGGCAGCAGCAGCGTCGCGACGCTCATCGAAAGCGTCCCGCAGCTCCATAAAGGCAACTTTCTGACGCGCAGCCACGTCGTCAGCAATGGCCTCGACCTCTTCGATCGAATCCGCCTCGTCGAGTGCCTCGCGCCATTCCATTTGCTGCATGAGAAAGCTCGCAGGCATGGCCGTGTTGTTCTCCGTGTCGACAGGCGTTCCGTTCAATGCACACAAATATGCTGCCCGCTTCAGCGGATCCTTGAGCCGCTGATAGGCTTCATTCACCCTTACCGCCCACTGCATTGCAACGCGCTGAGCGGCCGCACCTTCTGCAGCGAACTTGTCGGGATGCACTTCCCCCTGCAACGCTCGCCAACGCGCGTCGAGCACGGCACGGTCCTGCTCAAAACGCCTGGGTACATCGAACAGTTCGAAGTCGTCGCTGTCGAGCTTCATGGTGGATGGTGTGGCACTTGGAAATGCGCGACTTGCCGCAGCGCCTGATGTCAAAGATGAACCCGAGCGCTGCAACGAAGCTCTTACGAAGTTGTCCGGCAAAAGCGCCCATGACCTCGGCTGCGCCGCGAAAGTTTGTAGGCGCTTCTCTCCGGCGGTTCACACGCGAAATGACTCACCGCATCCGCAGCGGTCCTTTTCGCGAGGATTTCGAAACTTAAAACCTTCGTTCAAGCCCTCGCGGACGAAGTCGAGTTCAGTGCCGTCGATGTATGGCAGGCTCTTCGGGTCGATGAGCACCTTGACGCCGTGTTCCTCGAACACTACGTCCTCGGGCGCGACGTCGTCCGCGTACTCGAGTTTGTATGCCAGGCCCGAACAGCCAGTCGTCTTCACGCCCAGGCGCACGCCAACGCCCTTGCCGCGCTTGTTGATGTAGCGCGAGACGTGGCGGGCTGCCGCTTCGGTCAGGGTGACGGCCATGGGATCAATGTGCCTTCTTGGCCTTGTAGTCCTGGACGGCCGCCTTGATCGCGTCTTCGGCAAGGATGGAGCAGTGAATCTTCACCGGCGGCAGAGCCAATTCTTCGGCGATATGCGTGTTCTTGATGGTGAGAGCCTCGTCAAGCGACTTGCCTTTGACCCATTCGGTCACAAGTGAACTCGACGCGATGGCAGAACCGCAACCGTAGGTCTTGAACTTCGCGTCCTCGATCAGGCCGGTCTTCGGGTTCACCTTGATCTGCAGCTTCATCACGTCACCACAGGCCGGAGCGCCGACCATGCCAGTACCCACCGTGTCGTCGCCCTTTTCGAACGAGCCGACGTTGCGCGGATTTTCGTAATGCTCGACAACCTTTTCGCTATATGCCATGTCAGTTCTCCAACGACTTCAGTGTGCGGTCCACTGGATGGCGCTGATGTCCACGCCATCCTGGTACATCTCCCACAAAGGAGACAGCTCGCGCAGCTTGGCCACGCGGTCTTTCAATGTGCCGACGACGTAATCGATGTCCTCGACCGTGGTGAAGCGTCCGATCGTCATTCGCAATGACGAGTGCGCCAGTTCGTCGCTTCGGCCAAGTGCGCGCAGCACGTAACTCGGCTCAAGACTCGCCGACGTGCACGCCGAGCCCGACGACACAGCCACGCCCTTGATGCCCATAATCAGCGACTCGCCTTCCACGAAATTGAACGACATGTTCACGTTGTGCGGCACACGCTTTTCGGGATGGCCATTGAGAAAGACCTGCTCGATATCTGACAGACCGTCGATGAGCCGCTTCTGCAGCATTCGGATGCGCTCGCTCTCCACACACATCTCTTCACGGGCAATGCGATAGGCCTCGCCCATGCCGACGATTTGATGCGTTGCGAGCGTGCCCGAACGCATGCCGCGCTCGTGGCCGCCGCCGTGCATCTGCGCTTCGATGCGAACACGCGGCTTGCGACGCACATACAGCGCGCCGATGCCCTTTGGGCCATAGGTCTTGTGCGAGGCAAGGCTCATCAGGTCGACAGGCAACTTGGAGATGTCGATCGCCACCTTGCCCGTTGCTTGCGCCGCGTCGACGTGGAAGATGATCCCACGCTCGCGACAGATCGTGCCCATCGCCGGAATGTCTTGAATGACGCCGATCTCGTTGTTGACGTACATCGCCGACACAAGAATGGTGTCGGGCCGCAGCGCGGCCTTGAACTTCTCAATGTCGACGAGACCATCTTCCTGTACGTCGAGGTAGGTCACCTCGAAGCCTTGGCGCTCCAACTCGCGCATTGTGTCAAGCACGGCCTTGTGCTCGGTCTTCACGGTGACGAGATGCTTGCCACGCGTCTTGTAGAACTGCGCCGCGCCCTTGAGCGCGAGATTGATGGATTCCGTAGCCCCCGAGGTCCAGACGATTTCACGCTGGTCGGCGTTGATCAACTGGGCCACTTGCCCTCGCGCCTTCTCAACCGCCGCTTCGGCTTCCCACCCCCATGCATGACTGCGTGAAGCCGGATTGCCGAAGTGTTCATGCAACCAGGGAATCATCGCGTCCACCACGCGTTGGTCGACCGGAGTCGTCGCGGCGTAATCGATGTAGATCGGGAAGTGAGGAGTCGTCGTGTCCATGGGGGCGAGTTTGCTCAACGCGGCGCGTCCACTGCGCCGCCGGGGTCAACGTCAATTACTTCGAGAACGCGTTTCCTAGAGCGAAAACGGAATTGGGTGCAGTCACCTTGATGGGCTTGACAACCGGCTGAGTGGAGATCGCACGCTTCACCGGGTGCTCTTCGATCGACACGCCCTTTGAGAGCTGCTCGTCGACGAGCGACTTGAGCGAAATCGAATCGAGATATTCGATCATCTTGGTGTTGAGGCTTGCCCACAAGTCGTGAGTCATGCAGCGGCCTGTGTCTTCACCCATGCAGTTATCCTTGCCGGCGCAACCGGTGGCATCGATGGGCTCATCAACGGCGACGATGATGTCAGCAACGGTAATTTCCTCGGATTTGCGACCCAGCGAGTAACCGCCGCCGGGCCCGCGTGTGCTCTCCACCAGCTCATGGCGGCGCAGCTTGCCGAACAACTGCTCGAGGTAGGAAAGTGAAATTTGCTGGCGGGCACTGATGGCAGCCAGTGCGACTGGACCCGAATGCTCGCGAAGAGCCAGATCAATCATCGCCGTAACGGCAAAACGCCCTTTGGTGGTCAAACGCATTGAATTTCTCCTGTAGCCTTGCGGCGCAACAAAGACAGCGACCTGAATTGACGGTTCCCCCTTGCCGACCCACCGCAGACCGGGTTTCCCCTCTCTGAGAAACCCTCGTTTTTTATTCCTACTTGTTTTGTCGAGTATAACTGAACGCCAATGATTCGGTCGGCACCGCAGATGGAAGTTCAACGGAATTGGTGCGCCGCAATAACCAGTCCGTTGCACTCAGTCTGCCGGCGTGACTGCGCTGGCAATCCACGTGCCGATCGGGGTTATTGCTAGCCTTTGTCCGGGCCTGCCTGGATTGAAACGATGCTGTCCGTGCCGGGTGCGCCGAAAGCCTGTTCGCGCAGCAGCGCCAACTGGTCGCGTACCCTGCCCGCTTTCTCGAACTCAAGGTTGCGAGCGTGCTCGAGCATTTGCTTTTCCAGTGACTTGATGCGCTTTCCGAGATCTTTCTCAGACATGACCTCGACTTCGGCGGCGTCATGTTCCTTTTGCAGGTTCTCGCGCTTGGTCTTCTCCGAATAGACCCCATCGATCATCTCTTTGATGTGCTTCTTGATGCTGCGCGGCGTGATGCCCATCGCTTCGTTGTGCGCAATCTGCTTGGCGCGGCGGCGCTCGGTCTCGTCGATGGCCTTGCGCATCGAATCGGTAATTTTGTCCGCATAAAGGATGGCTTTGCCATTCAGGTTGCGGGCTGCGCGGCCAATGGTTTGGATCAGCGACCGTTCAGCGCGCAGGAATCCTTCCTTGTCGGCGTCGAGGATGGCGACGAGCGATACCTCGGGAATGTCCAGGCCCTCACGAAGCAGGTTGATCCCGACGAGCACATCGAAAGTTCCTAACCTCAAATCGCGCAGGATCTCAACTCGCTCCACCGTATCGATGTCGCTGTGCAGGTAGCGCACCTTCACGCCGTTATCCGCGAGGTAGTCGGTCAATTGTTCAGCCATGCGCTTGGTAAGCGTAGTGATGAGCACTCGCTCATTCACCGCAACACGGTCATGAATCTCCTGGAGCACGTCGTCGACCTGACGGGTGGCGGGGCGCACCTCCACCGTCGGATCGACCAGGCCCGTGGGTCGCACCAACTGCTCGACCACCTGCCCCGCCTTCTGCTGCTCGTAGGCTGCCGGCGTGGCCGACACGAACATCACCTGCCGCATCTTTGTCTCGAACTCCTCGAACTTCAGCGGACGGTTGTCGAGCGCGCTCGGCAGGCGAAAGCCGTATTCGACGAGCGTCGTCTTGCGTGCCCTGTCTCCGTTGAACATGCCGCCAAACTGTCCGATGAGCACGTGGCTTTCATCGAGGAACATGAGTGCGTCACGGGGCAGGTAGTCGACGAGCGTCGACGGCGGCTCGCCGGGCGCGGCCCCCGACAAATGCCGGGTGTAGTTCTCGATGCCCTTGCAGTGCCCGACCTCCTGCAGCATTTCGAGGTCGAAGCGCGTGCGCTGTTCGAGGCGCTGCGCCTCTACCAGCTTGCCCGACTTCACCAACTCGTCGAGCCGCGTGCGCAACTCCGCCTTGATCGTGTCAATGGCCGACACGACGCGATCGCGCGGCGTCACATAGTGGCTCGACGGGTATACCGTAAAGCGCGGAATCTTCTGGCGAATGCGACCAGTCAGCGGGTCGAAGAGTTGCAGCGACTCGACCTCGTCATCGAACAGTTCGATGCGGATTGCAAGTTCCGAATGCTCGGCCGGAAACACGTCGATGGTGTCACCGCGCACTCGGAAGGTTCCGCGCGAAAAATCCATTTCGTTGCGCGTGTACTGCATGCGGATGAGCTGCGCAATCACGTCGCGCTGGCCCATCTTGTCTCCAGCACGCAGCGTCATCACCATGCGGTGGTAGTCGCTCGGATTGCCGATGCCGTAGATTGCACTGACGGTTGCCACGATGACTACGTCGCGACGCTCCAACAAGCTTTTAGTCGCCGACAAGCGCATCTGCTCGATGTATTCATTGATCGAGCTGTCCTTCTCGATGAACAGGTCACGCTGAGGCACGTACGCCTCCGGCTGGTAATAGTCGTAGTAGCTGACGAAATATTCGATCGCGTTCTTTGGAAAGAATTCGCGGAACTCGCTGTAGAGCTGCGCGGCGAGTGTCTTGTTGGGCGCGAACACGATAGCAGGACGGCCGAGGCGCGCGATGACGTTCGCCATCGTGAAAGTCTTGCCAGAACCCGTCACGCCCAGAAGCGTCTGGTAGCTCAGGCCGTCTTTGACACCTTCCACCAGTTGATTGATAGCGGTCGGCTGGTCACCGGCGGGCGCGTACGGCTGCCACAGCTGAAACGGCGAGTCCGGAAAACTCACGAACTCGCCGGGCATCGGCACGTTCATGCCCGTGGCGTCCGGACTTCCAACGACAGAGAGGTGATCAGCCATTGCTCGAGTCCAGATGAAGCAAACAAAAGAAGAAATGAAGCAAACCAGAGACCACGTAAAATCCCCGGGTTTTCCCGTCCTGGGAAGGCAAAGGGCAATCGAAGAGGTTAGCCCAATTCAAAATCTCATACGCGCTTTACTGACACCTCCGTGTGTTACCACATCTGCAAGGACTGACATGGCTTCGCTGTTCGCCGCCGTCGAAATGGCTCCCCGTGACCCCATCCTGGGCTTGAACGAACAGTTCAATGCGGACCCGAACCCGGCAAAAGTGAACCTGGGTGTCGGCGTGTACTACGACGACAACGGCAAGCTGCCCTTGCTCCAGTGCGTACAGCGGGCCGAAAAACAGATGGTCGCTGCGCCCACGGCACGTGGCTACCTCCCCATCGACGGCATCGCGGCCTATGCCAAGGCGGTGCAAGGCTTGGTGTTTGGGGCCGAAAACGAAGCTGTCAAGGGCGGCCGCATTGTCACCGTTCAGGCCGTTGGCGGCACCGGCGGACTGAAGGTCGGCGCTGACTTTCTCAAACGCATGAATTCCGGCGCCAAGGTGCTCATCAGTGACCCAAGCTGGGAAAATCATCGCGCGCTCTTCGAAAGCGCTGGCTTCCTGGTCGAGAGCTATCCGTACTACGACCCCGCGAAGCGTGGCATCAATTTCGATGGCATGCTCACCGCGCTAAACGGCGCTGCCACCAGGACCGTCGTGGTACTGCACGCGTGCTGCCACAACCCGACGGGCTACGACATCACGCTCGACCAGTGGGAACAGGTCATCGCGACCATCAAGGCGCGCGGCCTCGTGCCCTTCCTCGACATGGCCTATCAGGGGTTCGGTGAAGGCATTGCGGAAGACGGCGAGGTCGTCTCACTGTTCCTTGCGGCAGGTCTCGATTTCTTCGTGTCAACCAGCTTCTCCAAGAGCTTCTCGCTGTACGGCGAACGCGTCGGCGCGCTGAGCGTGGTATGCGCTTCGAAGGAAGAAGCCGACTGCGTGCTGAGTCAGTTGAAGCGCGTAATCCGAACCAACTATTCCAACCCGCCGACACACGGTGCGCAGGTCGTCACCACCGTGCTCACCACGCCTGCCCTGCGTGAATTGTGGGAGGAAGAACTCGCGGGCATGCGCGTTCGCATCGAGCAGATGCGCGTCGCCTTGCAAAGCAAGCTCAAGGCGGCGGGCGTGAAGCAGGACATGAGCTTCATCACGCAGCAAAAGGGCATGTTCAGTTACTCAGGGCTCAACAAGGACCAGATGCAGCGACTGCGAGGTGAGTTCGGAATTTACGGCGTGGACTCAGGCCGCATCTGCATGGCGGCACTGAACAGCAAAAACATCGATGCAGTGGTGAGTGCCATCGCAAAGGTTTCCTGAACCTTGCGTGGAGACCCCTCGATCACGCCCGGATCCATCCGGGCTTTGCACTTTTGGCCTTGGTTGTGGCGCGAGCGACGGGGAGGCCTCACAAATCTCCGAAAGTGGCCTTTTTCCGGGTTTTCACAGGGCTTGCTTGCGACACGATGAACCCCAAACTTTCTAGAATGTTGCGTCGCACAATCACAGGTGGTTACTGCGTATGCCGCGTTCACAGGCTTGGCTCGATACTTTTTGGGCTGCAACCGCTCTCGAGACTTGATTTGACCACCACGTAAAGGAATGTCGATGCTGTACCAGGTTTATGAAGCCCAGCGCGCGCTGTTGAGTCCTTTCGCAGAATTCGCGAGTGCATCGTCAAAGCTTTACAACCATCCGCTGTCGCCGTTCACGCATACGCCGATGGCGCATCGCGTTTCGGCCGGGCTCGATTTGATGCATCGGTTGTCAAAGGAATACGAGAAGCCAGAGTTTGATATCAACTCCGTCCGGGTCGACGACATCGATGTCGCCGTGCAAGAACAGGTGGCCATTGCCAAGCCCTTCTGCCGACTGCTGCGCTTCAAGCGCTTCTCGGACAATCTTCCATTACTCGCCAAGATGAAGGACCAGCCCACGGTCCTGATCGTTGCACCCCTGTCGGGCCACCACTCCACACTGCTGCGCGATACAGTGCGTTCAATGCTGGAAAGCCACAAGGTCTACATCACCGATTGGACCGATGCGCGCATGGTGCCGATCGAGGCCGGCCCCTTCCACCTCGACGACTACATCGATTACGTGCAGGAGTTCATTCGTCACATTGGCCCCGAAGCGAATGTGATTTCAGTGTGCCAACCCACCGTCCCGGTGCTGGCCGCGATTTCGCTCATGGCGAGCGGAGGCGAGCCCACCCCGCGCACGATGACCATGATGGGTGGCCCCATCGACGCCCGCAAGTCGCCGACCGCCGTCAACAACCTGGCAATGAACAAGAGCCATGAATGGTTCGAGCACAACGTGATCTACCGCGTGCCCATCAACTATCCCGGCAATGGCCGCCGCGTGTACCCGGGCTTCCTCCAGCACACGGGCTTTGTCGCGATGAATCCGGACCGCCACCTGAGCTCGCACTACGACTACTTCCTCGACCTGGTTCGCGGCGACGACGACAGTGCCGATTCGCATCGCAAGTTCTATGACGAGTACAACGCCGTGCTCGACATGCCGGCCGAGTACTACCTCGACACGATCAAAGTGGTGTTCCAGGACTTCGCGCTCGTGAACGGCACCTGGGACGTCAGGGGCCAGTTAGTGCGTCCGCAAGACATCAGGACAACTTCGTTGCTGACCATCGAAGGGGAGCTCGACGACATCTCAGGCGCCGGCCAGACCCGCGCCGCGCACGACCTTTGCACCGGCATTCCGAAGACGCGCCAGTTCCACTATGACGTCGAAGGTGCCGGCCACTACGGCATTTTCTCGGGCCGACGCTGGCGCGAGAAGGTCTACCCGCAGGTTCGTGACTTCATCGCCAGTCATCAGGATGAATCCGGCGGCAACAAGAAGCCGGCCGTTCGCAAAGGAGGCGTCAAGACGCCCCGTCGCGCGGCGGCGGCGGTCTGAAGCAGCCCTAGTGTCGCGTCAAGCCACAAGTGTCGGTTGATCGCGTCGCTATCGGAGCGCAGTGCAGGGCGCGCCGACGAGTCATAGCCGTACCATGGCGAGGAGGCGCAACGCCGCAATGCGCTTCGAGAGCAAGCGAGCAGCCGACACTTGTGGCTTGACGCGACACTAGTGTCGATCGCGCCGCGGTCGGAGCGCGGTGCAAGGCGCGCCGACGAGTTATAACCATCACTATGGCGTAGAAGCGGGCGCAGCCGCCGCAATGCGCTTCGAAGCAAGCGAGCAGCCGGCATTTGTTGCCTGACACGACACTAGCCCCCGAACAGCCCCCGCAATGGCGATAATCCGGCTGTGGATGCCACTGCCGCCAGCGACCTCCTTCTCGCCATCGATGCCGCACTGCCTCAAACGCAGTGCACTCGCTGCGGCTATCCAGATTGCCGTTCGTACGCACAAGCCATCGATGAAGAGGGTATTGACATCAACCGCTGTCCGCCTGGTGGCGCCGAAGGGATCGTGCGTCTGGCAGCCATCACAGGTCGACCGATTCGTCCTTTGGATCCGACCCACGGCGTCGAAGGCCCGCGCCACCTCGCTGTCATCGACGAGGACTGGTGCATCGGCTGTACCTTGTGCCTCAAGGCATGCCCGGTGGACTGCATCGTGGGTGGGCCCAAGACCATGCACACCGTCATCGATTCGCTTTGTACTGGCTGCGAGCTTTGCATTCCGGTGTGCCCCGTCGATTGCATCTCACTAGTCGACGTGACCGGGTCGCGAACTGGCTGGAATGCCTGGAGCGAAGTGGCTGCAGACGAGGCCCGAGAGCGCTACGCCTTCCATCGCTTCCGCCTGGAACGTGAGGCTCGCGAACAAGATGAACGTCTCGCAGCGAAGGCCGTGGCCGCATTGCAGGACCTTGCCAACGTTTCCAAGCTGACTGAACCCCAGGCGCTAGACGGCAAACGCGCGGTCATTGAGGCAGCGCTTGCGCGTTCGCGCGGGCGCAAGTCCGGCAAGGGCAATTCCGGCACATGACTGGACTTCAGCCGGTCGCGCTGACTCGCTGCATCGCTGTGAGTCTCGGCGTGGCTCGTTCCAAAGGCGTGATCTGCGGCCGACGGATTGCCGTTACGGCGCTTTACCCTGAAATCGTTCGCTGACTCAACATCATCGAACGCAGGGATGCAGAGGCGAACCTGTACCTTCGTTTGCAGTCGGCGCCAACGTCGATGCTCAACAACACCCTGTCGGTGACCTCCTACAGTCGTATCGGCACCTTCCGACCGGCAACGCGGCATAGCGCTGACGTTTTTGCGCATCCAACCCACTAGGCTTTGAGCATGGCTGGCGTGGACGATGTGCCGGCACTGTGTCAGAGGAGTCTCAATGAGCCGTGATCGCAGCGAGGAAACTCGCAAGCACTTGAAGGAGCATCGCAAATGGAACGTGGCCCCGGCTGCGGACGAACGCGACGGCGGTCGGCCACACACGGGTGCCAGATCGCAGAAGACCTTCGGGATTCGTGACGACGAAGCCCGGCAACAGATTCGCGAGCTGCAATCGCGCTACTGGTGATCCATGTGTCGCATCAATTTTCCGCTCGCCACCTGCCTGGCTGTTCTGACGCTCTTCGGGGCCTGCCAAAAGAAGGGCAGTCCGCAGCCGCCGACTCCGACCACCCAAGCCATGGGTGCGGCGAATGCAGCGACGCCCGCGTCGGACCCATCTTTGCCGTCCACCGCGGAAATCACGGCAGCGTCAGCGCCTGAGGCGTCAGCACCGGCCAAGTAAGGACCACTCGCTGCCAAAATCGGCGGCGATGAACAAAGCCAAGATAGAGCCCTTCTTCGCCATCCTCAAGGCGGCCAACCCTCGACCCAATACCGAACTCGAATATACCAACGTATTCGAACTGCTGGCCGCCGTGTTGCTGTCGGCCCAAGCCACAGACGTTGGAGTGAACAAGGCAACTCGCCGGCTGTTTGGGGTAGCGAACACGCCCCAGCGAATGCTGGCGCTGGGTGTCGATGGCATCACTGAGCACATCAAGTCGATCGGCCTTTTTCGCAACAAGGCGCGCAACCTGCACGAGACCAGTCGCATCATCATTGAACAGCATGACGGCAAGGTGCCGCGCACCCGCGAGGCCCTTGAGGCGCTGCCAGGCGTGGGGCGGAAAACAGCCAATGTGGTGCTCAACGTTGCCTTCGGCGAACCGACCATGGCGGTAGATACACACATCTTTCGCGTGAGCAATCGCACAGGACTCGCACCCGGAAAGACGCCGCTGGAAGTTGAAATGGGCCTCCTCGAACGCGTGCCAGCGACCTACATGGTCGACGCGCACCACTGGCTCATCCTGCACGGCCGCTACGTCTGCATTGCACGCCGGCCCTTGTGCGAGGAATGCGCAGTCGCACACCTGTGCGATGCGCGCCCCTCATTCATCCACACACCACCGGCGAAAGCCTGAAGCGCTTGCAAACCTGCAAGGTCTTGCAGTATCAAACACGTAGCCCGTCCACCAGAATGGGGCATGTCCGAGCTCATGGCGCTGCAGCACATCTGCGGTCTTTTGGATCGCGGAGAAATCGACTCAGCCCAATTCCTTGAGTTGTTCACACGACGCATGGCACAAGACATTGGCTGCTCACGGGCAGGCGTGCGCATGCTGATCGAGACCGACCATGGCGCCGCCCTGCAGACGATGGCGCTTCACGACTGCGCAACCAACGTCAACGTGCGCGTGCCTGACATGGGTTCTGACAACCCGGCGCCCTACTTTGACGCCCTGCTGCGCGATGGATGCATCATTGCGCCCGACTGCAAGACGCATCCTGCTACCAAACCTTTTCTTTCTAGCTATTTCGGACCACAAAACGTATTTTCTCTGCTGGACGTGAGCTTCTCGGTCAATGGCGCCTTGTACGGCTGCTTCAGTTGCGAGCAGATCAGCGCAACTCACGAGTGGTCGCCATACCAAGTCAAGCTCCTGCGAAGGATGGCATCACGCGTGAGCCTTGCGCTGATGCACACGATCACCACGAACGTGGACACTCAGCCCGGCGCCTTGTGCGCCTGCCGACTCTCCTCTTGTCATCGAATGGCCAGTCAATACTGATGGCAACAGAATCCGAAGACGCATTTGATCTCGGAAGCGCGATCAACTTCGTCGTGGTCAATGCGCACGCACGCTTGGACATGGCCCTTCAAGTCAGCTGAGCGAAGAAACGTGAAGATCAGTTCACGCATGCTCGCAGAGGCTCGGCAAGTGCGAGTGGTTCCAACATAGGTTGAGCGCAGCGCCGTGCGGTGGCTCGAGAACCCCGAATGAGCCGCCACCGTGTAGATTCTTCCAAGGGAAACCTACACCCTCATTCGGGGGCCTCCCCCGTTTGGTCGATGTACACCGCCCTGCCGTCGCCGATCATTCCTGAACGAATTACAGGAGTTTCTCATGCACTTCGATGAACGAGATGAAGGCGAGTACCGCATCTATTCAGGTGCCCTGGAAAGCAGGCTTGGCGATGGCTTTATCGCGGCAGTGGTGGTGCAACAGGTACGAGGCATCAGGCGAGAGGCTTATCGCGACGAGTCGCTGGCATGCGGTCATCGCTGGGAGCGCGCCGAGGATGCCTTGTCATACGCATTAGGCAAGGGTCGCGAGGTTGTGAGAACAGAGCAGCATCGACGCGCTGGCTGAGCGTGTCTTTTCATGAGGGGGAACGTTTAGCGTTCGCCATCCCCGTGCTATCGTGACTGATGTGAGTACTGTTCGTGTCTGCCTTTTGATGTTGCTGGCAGTCCTGCTTCCCTGGAGAGCGGTGGCTGCGGCAATGATGTGCCCTATCTCGGCAGGCAGTAGCCATGTGTACTCACAGTCGCATGATCACGATGTGGGGCACCAAGTGCACGGTCACGCGGGCGCAGGAATGCATGATCATTGCAAGTCGACGGGCGCAGCCAAGTGCAATCTCTGCGCTACGTGCTGCTGCACCACGCCGATAGTGAGCAATGCCCCCACTGTCGAAACACTGCCAGACCTTTCCGCAATCTTCTTTCCTCCTCTTGTCGCTGCGGCTCCAGCCACATCTCAGATGGCCAGGAGCGACCACCAAGAAGCACCTAACCCTGTTGGACCTCCGCAGTGAGCTCCTGGCAGCGCTCGTGCGTTCGCCGCGCGGGCACCGGCTCAATTGAGTACGCAGCAGCGAGCCACAGGCTTCGACCCATGAATCAAACCCTTTTGAACCATCCGCTCGTGGGCAAGCCCCCAAGGCAGATGACGATACGCTCAATGCACGCAAGCCATCCGGCCACAAGGATCATTCCGGTCACTGATCGCAAAGAAGGGCGTCACGATGAAGCGACTGATTCACGGCCTTATCGCTGCGGCTTGCTTCCTGATGGCATCGTCAGTTCTAGCCCACGCAACCCTGCAAAGCTCGACACCCACGAATGGATCGACACTTGCAACCGCGCCGACTGAAATCCGCCTGCAATTTACTGAGCCGATTGAAATCACCTTTAGCTCAGTCAAGCTTGCGGGACCAGGTGCCAATCCGATCAAGACCTACAAGGCCAAGGCCGACAAGGAGGACGCAAAATCTATCATCGTGCCGGTGCCGGCACTTCCGGCCGGCGCGTACAAGGCGCAATGGTCCACCGTGGGTCGCGATGGACATCGTGTCAAAGGCGAAATCTCGTTCACGGTGAAATGATTGGACGAGTCTTCATTGGCGACGGCCCTCCTCGCGATCACGGTGCTCGTCAATGTCGGGCTGGCGGGGATGGTGGGAAGCTGTGCTTCGATCGTATGGCTCAACGGGTCACGTTCTGACTGGGCGAAGACCAGCCTGGTTCGGTCGCACTACCTGTTGAGAACGGCGACGGTACTCACGCTGGCATCCACCTTGTTCATGCTTTGGCTCCAGGCGGCCGCCATGGCCGAAGCGCCCTTGCTCGAGGCTTGGAATGTGATACCAGCGATGCTTGAAACGACGCACTTCGGTCACGCGTGGCTGGTCGGGTTCGTTGCCATGCTCGGGGTGCTCGGAAAATTGGCGCTTCCATTGGCCGCTGTAACGGCATGTCGCACATCCTTCGTCATGCCCGCCATTCTCATATTCGCATACAGCCGCAGCGCCGTGTCGCATGCGGGGATCCAGGGATGGGTCCAAGCCGCGGTCTGGGTGGACATGGCGCATCTTCTGCTTGTCAGTCTATGGAGCGGATCCGTCTTCATCGCAGGGTTTGCCGCGCTGGCCCATGCGATCGGTCCGTCGCCCGTCGCGCGCCTGGACGCATCAAGGTGGATTCGTGCACTGTCCAAGACGGCGGCATGGACGCTGGTGGGGATCGTCGCAACGGGGATTCTCAATGTCGTGCGCGGGCTGGGGGCAGTCGAGCTGCTTTTTCGTGGCGGCTGCGCTCCTGATCGCTTTGACCGCTTTGGTTCTGGGATCTCTGACCACTTTGCTGGCCCTTATGACAACGCCTTGCTCGTGAAGGTCATCTTGGTGGGCATCGCCGCGTTGCTCGGCGCGTTCAACCGCTTCAAGGTAATGCCCCGTTTGATTCTCGCCTTGCAAGTCGCGCAGGACAATGTGGATGCGCACCAGCGCACCTTCCTTCTGGTGCTTCGTGTTGAAGCAACCATCTTGCTGGCCGTGCTCGTCGCCGCCGGAGTCCTGAGTGCGAGCGCTCCGCCTGGGACTGGCTGAAGCCCCCCGTTTACACCGCGCAAACCACCCCAACATCAGCGCCTGTGCGCCAGCAATAGGCGCACGGCGGTTGCTCTGACGCTCGTGCGCGGTGTAGCACTGCGCGCCAAGGTCAGCCCCGGGGAGACGTTCCATGCAGTTATGCAGCTGTGCGACACACAAGAAAGAAGTCAGCACGCCCCCTGTGTAAAGACATCTGCCCTTTCAGTGCACAAACTTTCCGCCCGAACCGATCATCGTCATCTCGACGAAGTTCGAGCCTGTGTGGTCTGTTGGCGAGAAGCTGACGCGAAGGCCGCCGGCATCCCATTGGTTCATCGACTCGAGCGCATCGATCAGCTTCGCCCGCGTCACATCGTGACCGGCGCGTCGCAAGCCTTCGACGAGCGTCTTGGCGGCCAGGAAGCCCTCCATCGAACCGAAGCTGAACCCTGGTACGCCCGCCTTTTTCATCGCATGCGCGTATTCACGCTGCAGCGGAGTTGCCTCAGACCAAGGAAACGGCACGACCTCGGAGATGATTACGCCGGAAGCCTCGGTGCCTAGCGTATCGGCAAGCGGCTTGCCACCGACGAATGACAGGCTGACGAACTGCCCGGGAAACCCGTTCTTCCGCATTTCCTTGATGAGCGCCGCGCTGGACCCGTACGAGCTGATCAGCGCGACGGTATGCGGCTTTGCATCAAGCAGCGCTTTCGCGGCTGGGGTCACCTCGGTGCTGTGCCGCGGAATGGCCGCGGTAGCAAGCAAGGGAATTTTGCGCTTAGCTGCCGCCGCCGACATGGCCGCAAGACCGTCTTTGCCATAGGCATCGTCCTGGTAGAAGATCGCGATGCCGTTGATGCCGGTGGTCGACAACTGCCCGGTGATGTGCTCGGACTCCTCGCGGTCCCCGGCCCGCATGGTGAAGACATGGCGATTGAAGGGTCGACGAAACGCCTCCGCGCCGCTGACCGGCGCGAACAGCGCCACGCCTGCTGCCGTTGCGAGGGGCACCGCCGCCAGCGAGGTCGTGGTACCCACGTAACCGAACAGCGCAACGGCGTGATCCTCCTCGATCAGCTCGGTTGTGTTCTTCACGGTCCGCTGGGGATCGTAGGCGTCGTCCTTGGCACGCAATTCGATGCGCCGCCCATTGACCCCGCCGTTGTCGTTGACCATCTGGAAATACGTCCGCGCACCGAGGTTGAAGTCGTTCCCGAGCTGCGCAGATGGACCGCTAAACGGAGCTGACTGACCGATCACGATTGCCTCAGGAGGGGCGACCTCCTTGGCCGATGCCGAAGGGGCGAATAGGCTCGAAAGAAAGATTGAGATCGCCGACGAGGCAACCAGGAAGCGCGACAGATAAGCTCGCTGACCAGGGGCAATCAGAAACATTGGAACTCCAGAAGTGGAAGGCGTGGATGCCAATCCGGAAGGAGCGAACCGGCAGCAGTGGTGCGAGTCATCCGTATCTGTCTCTTCGAGATGGCTGTGGCAGTCTAGGAAGTCACCTTGCAGTCAGCATGATGTAGTCATGACTGAAGCATGACGGGGAGGCACCATGACGGAGCGTTGCGAACTGGTTCACGTCCCACACCCGATGTTCTCGTTGCATTCCGCGCAGACGCCATGTCGAGGTTGTTTCGCTATCTCATGCCGACCAGGCAAAGACATTTGTGCCGGGCCCATCCGGTCGGCCAAACTGCAGATGCGAGCAACCTCCCGACGAAAAGCTCAATGACTACGCCAAGTTCCGAAAGGTCAGCGACTCCAGGTCTGCCACCGGTTGACTCTGACGCTCCTTAGCCACGGCCGACCGACAAGTCTCGACTTGCTGTTCGACAAAGAACGGATGCGGAGTCCCGCACTGCGGACATGTGTCGACGATTTCGTAGTAGATGAAGTCGCAGCCATGGCAGCAGTCAGTGCCCGAGCGCAACTCAGCGGCAGCCAGTTCAGCAAATATGGTGGGGCGCATGGCCTTCACCGTCGCCAGGCAATGAGAGCAGTCCTCGTGCGGAATCGGATGGGTAGCACAAAACACTTTTGAGCTCCAGATAGCGCGGACAACTGAAATCTTCGACCGAACGGGCCTGCTGCAATGCACCAAATAACCCGGCAAAGCATCGCCAATTACGGTTTTTCGAGATATCCAGGCTGGCGTCGCGTCAAGGCTCAAGGCCTGACGCGACAGGGTCGTAGAGGAACCTTTTTGCTCGCGGATACATGCGGGCCCGATGACGGATCGGTGCGATTTCGGGAAGGTACCGGCCGGCTGCGGTCGATTGTTCCAACAGGAACAGTTCGCCATGATGCTGGGGACAAATTCATCGGTTCGCAGCACCTCAGCCTCCGCTACACCTTCCGGTGATCCATCGCATCAATGCACAGGACCGCGCACTCATAGCCGAAGTCGAATGCTTCCTTTGCGCTGGCCAGATGCCGCTTCGGCACGTCGACACGAACCTCGTCTTCGCTCTCCGAGCCGCGGATGTGAACACTGATAGGCCAGGTGAGCAGATCTGAGGCAGACAAGGTCGACATTCTGATGCGGTAGCCGCTGTGGGCACCGATCGCCTCCAGACGATGTCCTCGCTCGATGATTTCGTACTTCATGGGGTGTCGAGAAGTGGCCGCCAAGACGCGATCACCCACAGTACACCAGGCACGGCAACCTTTGCGAACCGGGATGTGGTGACCTATCGCAACACCGACAATTGAACCCAAACTGAACCATTCCAGCCCTTGACACCTGAATGAAACAGCCAATCGTGCTCCAGGCACGTAAAAGTCAAGCCAAACGCCCTATGCGACCGTGCCTGTACGGTGACCGCGGTATCCTCGCTTCCGTCAACGCACACAGCATGGAGTCATGATGATCCACATCAACAGATGTCTTGCCGCCTTCGCGTTATTGTTCTGCGTCTCTGCCTTTCCTGCCTTGGCCGCAAGCTCAGCCGCGTCTTCTGCCTCGGAGAGCATCACAACATCGGTGGGCAGCATTTCGGAATCGATTCAGAAGTCGAGCACCAGCTCGACCAACACCACCGCCGCGGTCGAAGGCGACTACAAGGTCGTCGAAGTCGCTGCCCTGCCCGAGCAGCCGGGCACCATGCGAATGAAGTTGCAAGTGTTGGCCGATCAGGGCTCGGATGGCGAATTCTTCCTGTACCTACCGCAGAAGGCCGTCGAGCAAGGGCAGCTGGCCCTAGGCCAGGTCGTGACGGCGCGTCAACGCCCCTACGGCGTCGAATTTTCCAACGCGTTGACACGCAAGGCATTTTTTCTGGCACTCACGGACGACTGGTATCGCGAATTGCAAACCAACGCCGTGGTGCTTTGACCAGTGAGCCGACTGGCGGGGCTTCGCCTCGCAAGATTTCTACTGCTGATGCTGTGGTGCGGCATGCCGTGGAGCGTGTGCCACGCCAGTGCCATGCGCTTCTGTGATCAGCAAACGCAGTACAGCGCCGATCAGCAGGACAAGCTCTTTCGCTTTGGTGCCATCATCAAGGCCGAGCTTGAAAAGTCAGGCCAGCGCACAGTGCTCATCGCGCGCTCGGGTCTGGACCTGAGCCGCTTCGGCATGCGCTATTCGCATGCCGGCGTTAGCACAAAGGCCAGCCAGAACACGCCCTGGTCGGTGCGGCAGCTCTACTACGCCTGCGACGAGAAAAGGCCCCGGATTTTCGACCAGGGCATGTCCGGCTTCGTGCTCGGGACGAACGACCCTTCCACGGGGTATGTTTCGATCGTCTTTCTTCCGCCATCTGAAGCCGCGGAGTTGGAACGAGGCGCACTGGACAACCGACAGGCATTGCAACTGCTCAGCGCCGCCTACAGCGCCAATGCTTACCCGTTCAGCGTGCGCTACCAGAACTGCAATCAATGGGTGATGGAGATGCTGGCTGCCGCCTGGGGCCACCTGGACACTGCAGATGACTTGCGCACTCGTGCCCAGGCCTGGCTGATGGATCATGGCTACATGCCCAGCGTGTTCGACGTTGGCTTTCCACCGCTGATGTGGCTGGGCGCCTTCATCACGTGGATCCATGGCGACGATCATCCGACCGACGACAAAGCCCATGCGCTTTATCGCGTCAGCATGCCGGCCTCCATCGAGGCCTTCGTTCACGGCTCGGTTCCTAATGCCACGAGAATGGAGTTCTGCCACTCCGACCGCCGGGTCGTGGTCCGGCGCGGATGGGACCCGATCGCCGAAGGTTGCCAGCCCGCAGAGCAGGACACCGTGATCGCACTTGACTAGTGTCGCGTCAAGCCTCAAGTGTCGGCTTCTCGCTTGCTCTCGAAGCGCATTGCGGCGCTGCGCCTCCTCGCCATAGCATGGCTATGACTCGTCGGCGCGCCTTGCACTGCGCTGCGACAGTGGCGCGATCAACCGACACTTGAGGCTTGACGCGACACTAGTGCAGTGTTTCACGCTATGCGGAACTTAATAAGACCGATGGATTTGGCCGCGTGGCTAGGCGCAAACCGCAGCGATACCCG
>Ga0207678_10000499_pt1 | contig 35709 bp, 32 predicted proteins | sample KBSC63metaG_FD_184319 | JGI IMG/M metagenome (GOLD analysis project Ga0207678, IMG submission 184319) | Corn rhizosphere microbial communities from Kellogg Biological Station, Michigan, USA - KBS C6-3 metaG (SPAdes) (version 2) | ecosystem: Host-associated > Plants > Roots > Rhizosphere > Soil ... | reverse complement strand
TGTTCACCGCGCACGTCCTGAGGCAGGTCGCCGCGCCAAAGCGGCGGCGATGATGCTCAGCATATAGGGATCGCGGGTCTTCGCCACTAATGGCGCAGGCCGGGTGTGAAGCCGAGAAACCTGGCTGGGCACCGAAACGTCACGGCTGTCGCCGCACGACCCTAGCCACACTCCCCGCAACTCCCTACATCGCACCCGAATCCCATGGCACGCCCCCGTCCCCCCGAATTCGAGAAAACCAAGATCGTCGCCGAAAACCGGCGCGCGCGGTTCGAGTATTTTCTGGAGGAATTCTTCGAGGCGGGGATTGCGCTGACCGGGACCGAGGTGAAATCGCTGCGGTTCGGCGAGGGGTCGATCGCGGAGGCATATGCCGAGGTGAAGGACGGCCAGGTCAGCCTGATCAACGCCAACATTCCCGAATATAGCCACGGCAACCGGCTCAACCATGAGCCCAAACGCCCGCGCAAATTGCTGCTGCACGAGCGCGAGATCGAGAAGATGCACAAGGGCCTCAGCCGCGAGGGCATGACGCTCATTCCGATGTCGGTCTATTTCAACGGCCGCGGCCGGGCCAAGGTCGAGCTTGCGCTCGCCAAGGGCAAGAAGCTGCACGACAAGCGCGAGACGGTGAAGGATCGCGACTGGAAGCGCGACCAGCAAAGGCTGATGCGCGAGCGGAGGTGATTCACGCTGCTCGCGGTCGTTCGTGAGCTCGATGGCCACTCGGGGCGAACGGAAGGGACAGGTCTTGCACGCGCCGTTTCAGGCGCTAACCCTTTGCCATACGCAGATTTCGCAGGATTCCCCCAAATGACCTCCAAATCCCTTTTGCTGCTCGCAGGCAGCCTGTTTGCCTTTTCCCCGGCGCTTGTCGCGCCGGCGGCCGCACAGACTGCCGCCGCAGTCGCTGCCGACAAGCCGGCGATCGGCGATTTCGGTTTCGACTCCGCCGGAATGGATCACGGCGTTGCGCCGGGCGACGATTTCTACGCCTTCGCCAATGGCAATTGGGCGAAGACTACGGCGATCCCGGCCGACAAATCCAATTTCGGATCGTTCGAAGTGCTGGCCGATCTGTCGCGGCAGCGCACGCGCGGCATTCTCGACGATGCCAGGGCCGATCCCAATTCGAAGATCGGCGCGGCCTATTCGACCTATCTCGATACCGCGACGATCGAGTCCAAGGGTCTGGCGCCGATCCAGCCCTGGCTGAACAAGATCAAGGGGCTGAAGTCCAAGGCGGGCTATGCCGCGCTCGCGGCCGAGGCGGACCGCGCGGGGATCGGCGGCGTGTTCGGCGATGGCGTCGGTCAGGACGACAAGAGTCCCGACGTCTATGCGCTCAACCTGGTCCAGGCCGGGCTGGGCCTGCCCGACCGCGATTATTACCTGTCGACCGATGCCAAGCTGGCCGAGACCAAGGCCGCCTACCAGGCGCATGTCGCCAAGATGCTGACGCTGGCGGGCGAGGCCGATGCCGTCGCGCGCGCCAAAGCGGTCGTCGATTTCGAGACCGAGATCGCCAAGGTCAGCTGGACGCGAGTCGAAAGCCGGGATGCGACCAAGACCTATAACAAGATGACGGTCGCGGCGCTGACCAAATCCGCCCCCGGCTTCGACTTCGTCACTTACTTCAAGGGCATCAACACGCCCGTCGATACGGTGCTGGTAGCGCAGCCGAGCGCGGTGACGGGGATCGCCAGGCTTGTGGCGAACGCGCCGCTAGGCGTCCTCAAGGATCAGATGCTGGTCCGCTCGCTGGATGCTTATGCCGGCGTGCTCCCGCGCACCTTCGACCAGGAGCATTTCGCCTTCTACGGCACCACGCTGTCGGGCATTCCGCAGCAGCAGGATCGCTGGAAGCGCGGCGTGGATTTCGTGAGCGACGCGCTCACCGACGACGTCAGCAAGCTCTATGTCGCCAAATATTTCCCGCCCGAGACCAAGGCGGCGGCGGACCAGTTGGTCCACAATATCATCGCGGCGATGGATGCGCGGATCGACAAGCTCACCTGGATGGCGCCCGAAACCAAGGTGAAGGCGCACGCCAAGCTTGCGGCCTTCACCCCCAAGATCGGCTATCCCAGCCAGTGGAAGGATTATGCGGCGCTGCAGATCGCGCCGGGCGACGCATTCGGCAATGCCTGGCGCACGCACCAGTGGCAGAGCGATTACGACGCCAACAAGCTCGGCAAGCCGATCTACCGCTGGGAATGGGGCATGACCCCGATGGAAATCAATGCTTATGCCAACCCCGGCATGGTCGAGATCGTCTTCCCCGCCGCGATCCTGCAGCCGCCTTTCTTCGATCCGCATGCCGATCTGGCGGTCAATTATGGCGGGATCGGCGCGGTGATCGGCCACGAATTGAGCCATCATTTCGACGATCAGGGGTCGAAATATGACAGCCACGGCCGCCTGACCGACTGGTGGACGCCGCAGGACGTCAAGAACTTCACCGGGATGACGGGCAAGCTCGCCGCGCAATATGACGCCTATGAGCCTTTGCCGGGCATGCATATCAAGGGTGCGCTCACGCTGGGCGAGAATATGGCGGACCTCGCCGGGCTGACGGTTGCGCACGACGCTTATCTGATGGCGCTTGGCGGCAAGCCCGCGCCCGTGATCGACGGCTTCACGGGCGATCAGCGTTTCTATCTGGGATGGGCGCAGGTCTGGCGGCGCAATTATCGCGAGGCCAATCTGCGCCAGCGCCTGCTGACCGACCCGCATTCGCCGTCGATCCAGCGCGTATGGATGATCCGCAACCTCCAACCTTGGTATGACGCCTATAAGGTTGGTCCCGAATCGAAAATGTATCTGGCGCCGGACCAGCGCGTTCTGGTCTGGTAAGGTCTGACGGGAGGAGAGAGGCGATCGCGACCAAGGCACAATTGCTGCCCTTCCTGCCGCCCGCGAAGAGCGGGCGCGGGGGGCTATTGTCGGTTGCGATCGTCTTCCTTGCCGGCGCGACGATCCTGTTGCTGTGGTCGCGGGTCGCGTCGGGACATTTCCTGATCGGGGTGGCGGCGCTGCTGCTGGCGGGCGCGATCCTCGCCGCCATCTGGCTGCTGCGGACCAGCGTGCAGTCGATCGAGGCCCCGCGCGATTTGACCTTGCTCCATGCGGCGCTGGCGGACGGCGCCGATGCGACGCTCGTCACCGATCGCAAGGGCGAGCTGGCCTGCGTAAGTCCTTCGTTCGTGGCGATGTTCGGCGGACCGATCCCGCCCGACCGGTTGCCGCTCCCCGCGGCCGATCTCGCCCGTCTCGCCACCGCCGCGCGCATCGCGATGCGCGACGGGCATGCCGAGGTCGACGGGCTCGCGTTCGAGGATGGCCCCGCGCGCGCGATGTTGCGATGCGCGGGGCGGCGCGACGACCATCTCGTCTGGCGCTTCCGCCGGATCGGCCCGCAAAACGAATATGGGCTGGTGCGCGCTTTGCTGGATGGCGCCGGCGGGAAAAGGCTGGGTGCGGCCGGCATCATGCTGGCGCTGGTCGATCCCGACGGAACGATCATCGGCGCCAACCAGGTGTTCATCTATCGTGCGCTGGGCGACATCGCCGCGGACCCCGAGGGGGTCAACCTGGCAAGCCTGCTCGAAACGGGCGAGGACGGCGGGGTGCGGATTGCGCGCGATCCCGCCGAGGCACCGCCTTTGCGCGTCGTGCCGATCGCGCTCGAAGACGATCCCGCCGAGGGCGCGAGCGTGTTCCTGATGTTCGACGAGGATCCCGACGCTATGACCGTGGCCGCGGCGCGCGGCGCGGCCACGGTCCATCTCCACGAATTGCTGGCGATGCTGCCGCTTGGCCTTGCCCTGGTCGAGCGCGACGGGCGCTTCCTGTTCCTGAACGACGCCTTCCGCCGCGCGGCGGGGCTCGGGCCCGACGATCATGCGGTCTATCCAAGCGACCTCGTCGCCGACGAGGACAAGGGTATCGTCTCGGATTCGGTCCGCCGTTTCGCGGCGGGGCGCGCGCTTCCGGGCGATCTTGCGATCCGGCTCAAATTCCGGCCCGACGAACCGGTCGCGCTCACGATCGCCAACGCCAAAGGGCTGGGCGATGCGGCGGTCTTGCTCAGCCTCAAGGACAATACCGAGGAATCGAAGCTCAAGCGCCAGGTGGCGCAGGCGACGAAGATGCAGGCGGTCGGCCAGCTGGCCGGCGGCGTCGCGCACGATTTCAACAATATCCTGACCGCGATCATCGGTCATTGCGACCTGATGATGATGCGCCACACGCCTGGCGACATCGATTATGACGACATCCAGCAGATCAAGCACAACTCCAACCGCGCGGCATCGCTGACGCGGCAATTGCTCGCTTTCTCGCGCCAGCAGACGCTCCGGCCGCAGATTTTGCAGCTCCCCGACGTCATTTCCGAAATCTCCAACCTGCTGCGCCGCCTGCTGGGCGAGACGGTCAAGCTGGAGGTCAAGCATGGCCGCAATCTCGGCCTTGTCCGCGCCGATCCGGGCCAGCTCGAGCAGGTGATCGTCAACCTCGCGGTCAATGCGCGCGACGCGATGCCCGAAGGTGGCACGCTCACGGTCGAGACGTTCCGCGTGACCGCGAGCGAAGTGCGGCGGATGCGCAGCGAGATTTTGCCCGTGGCGGACTATACCGCGATGCGCGTGTCGGACACGGGCACCGGCATCCCGCCCGAAATCATCGCGAAGGTGTTCGAGCCTTTCTTCACCACCAAGGAAGTCGGCAAGGGCACGGGCCTGGGGCTTTCGACGGTCTACGGCATCGTCAAGCAGACCGACGGCTTCATCTTCGCGGATTCGGAGATGGGGAAGGGGACGAGCTTCGTTATCTACCTCCCCGTCCACCATGCAGCGGCCGAACCCGAGCCCGCCATACCGGTGCGAGTCGAGCCCGCGGGCGAAACGTGGGGCACGGGCACGATCCTGCTGGTCGAGGACGAGGCGATGGTGCGCGCGGTCGCCGAACGCGCGCTGACGCGGCAGGGTTATCAGGTGCTGACCGCCAACAATGGCGAGGAAGCGCTCGAATTGCTGGAGGAGGGGGTGGAGATCGATCTGCTCATCTCCGACGTGGTCATGCCGCAGATGGATGGACCGACTCTGGTTCGTGCCGCGCGCGCAAAATATCCCGACCTCAAAATCCTGTTCATGTCAGGCTATGCGGAGGAGCAATTGCGCAAATCGATCGACATCGATCGCGTTTCCTTCCTGCCCAAGCCGTTTTCGGTCCAGCAGCTGGGGCAGGCCGCGCGCGATGCGCTGCTGCCCCCGGCTTGATCCAGAGCAAGCGGATTTTGCCTTTGCGGCGGGGGCTTGGCGTTATATTGCAACCGGAATGACCGAGCCCTTGTCCGTCCTCGTGATCGAAGACGAACCCCTTATCGCGATGATGATCGAAGACTTCATCGATATGCTCGGCCACAATCTGGCGGGCAATTGCGACAGCGTCGCCGAGGCGCTGGTGAAGGTGGAGGAGGGCGGATTCGATGTCGCCATCCTCGACGTCAATCTGCGCGATGGCGCGTGCTGGCCGGTGGCGGATGCGCTCAAGGCCAAGGGCGTCGGCTTCATCGTCGCAAGCGGCGGCCATGTCGATCCGCCGCCGGCGGCGCATGCAGATGCGCGTCAGCTTGCCAAGCCATTCACGCTCGATGGCGTGCAGCAGGCGCTGGAAGCCGCCTCGGGCTGATCCGCCGGCGCGCGCATAAGGCCGGCGCCGAACAAAGAGACAAGTTCCCCTCTTGTTCTCATGGAACATTCCATGTACGAAGCTGTCACGAACGTTGAAGATGTGACGGACTTCCTCTAGCGACAGGGCTTAGGACATGGCGGCTTCTCTGAAAGTGATCGACGGCGATATGGCAAGCACGAGCGAACGGCAGAAGGCACTCGACGCCGCATTGGCGCAGATCGACCGCGCTTTCGGCAAGGGCAGCGCGATGAAGCTCGGCAGCCGCGAGAAGATCGAGATCGAGGCGATCTCGACCGGCAGCCTCGGGCTCGACATCGCGCTCGGCATTGGCGGCCTGCCGCGCGGACGCATCGTCGAAATTTACGGGCCGGAATCATCGGGCAAGACCACGCTCGCGCTCCATGCGATCGCCGAGGCGCAGAAGGCCGGCGGCACCGCTGCCTTCATCGACGCCGAACATGCGCTCGATCCGGTCTATGCTAAGAAGCTTGGCGTCGACATCGACAATCTGATCGTCAGCCAGCCGGATACGGGTGAGCAGGCGCTTGAGATCACCGATACTTTGGTCCGTTCGAACGCGATCGACGTGCTGGTGATCGATTCGGTCGCCGCGCTGGTTCCGCGGGCGGAAATCGAAGGCGAGATGGGCGACAGCCATGTCGGCCTGCAGGCGCGCCTGATGAGCCAGGCGCTGCGCAAGATCACGGGCTCGATCAGCCGCTCGCGCACATTGGTCATCTTCATCAATCAGATCCGCATGAAGATCGGCGTGATGTACGGCAATCCGGAGACGACCACGGGCGGCAACGCGCTCAAATTCTACGCGTCGGTCCGCCTCGACATTCGCCGCACCGGCCAGATCAAGGACCGTGACGATATCGTCGGCAACACCACCCGCGTGAAGGTGGTCAAGAACAAGGTCGCGCCGCCGTTCAAGCAGGTCGAATTCGACATCATGTATGGCGAGGGTGTGTCCAAGGTCGGCGAAATCCTCGACCTTGGCGTCAAGGCCGGACTGGTCGAGAAATCGGGCGCCTGGTTCAGCTATGACAGCATCCGCATCGGCCAGGGCCGTGAGAATGCCAAGGTCTATCTCCGGGAAAACCCCGAGGTTTGCGCCCGGCTGGAAAAAGCGATCCGCAACAACACCGCCGAGGTGGCCGAACAGATGATGACCGGCCCCGACGCGGAGGACGATCTGTAAATTACCTGGCGATCCGGAAGCTTGGGGGCTTCCGACGAACCGGGCAAGGCGCGGAACCCACGGGTTTCGCGCCTTTTTCGTCGTGTGTGCCTGTCTAAATAGCAAGGTTAGCAATCATAATGTCGCGTATGCTTGACATACTTGCCGACTCATGAGACAAGCGACCTTGTCATAGAGGCAAGGAAAGTCGTCATGCCGCTCTTCAAATTTCAGTCCCACGCCGTGCGGCGTTATACGGGGCGCGTCGCAGTCGCGATGACGCTGTATCTGGCGATCCTCGTAGCCGTGGATTTGATCGTCCGCCGCGGTGCGCCCACCGGTCCCGCCCTGTACGCCCTGGCGATTCTGCCGGCCTTGCCCGTGCTGGGCGTTTTTGCGGCGCTGGGTCGCTACCTCGTCGAGGAAAGCGACGAATATCAGCGCGCCTGCATGGTTCGCCAGATCATCTACGCAACCGGGCTCACCCTCGCGATCACGACCGTCTGGGGTTTCCTCTCCAGCTTCACGGACATCGCGCCCGCCCGCCATGTCGCCGTTATCTGGTTCGCCTGCTTTGGCGCGGCCGGTTTCTTGGCACGGCGATAATCCAGACAGGGAGAAGCAATCATGTCGTTTTACGGGATCAATGCCGCTGAGCGCCGTTACAATCGCGGGGCGATCGCCGCTTCGATCGTCTACGCGGTGACGCTGATCGGCGAGCAATATGCGCTCCGCTACGGCCACCTCGCACCCGCCGCCAAATATGCCTTGGCTGCGCTCCCCGCATTGTCGGTCATCGCGATCTTCGTGCTGGTAGGCCGCTACCTGGTCGAGGAGCAGGACGAATATCTGCGGACGCGCATGATCCGCCAGATCCTGTGGGCAACCGGGATCACGCTGGCGATCACTACAATGTGGGGTTTCATGGAAGATGCCGGCCTGCCGCACATCCCCATGTTCTACGTCGCGGTCCTCTGGTTTGCCGGCCTCGGCGTAACCGGCTGCATCGTCCGGTTGCTCGACCGATGAAGAATCGTCTCAAGGTGCTCCGCGCCGAGCGCGACTGGAGTCAGGCCGACCTCGCCGACAAGCTCGAGGTCTCCCGCCAAAGCGTCAACGCGATCGAGACGGGGAAATATGATCCCTCGCTCCCACTCGCCTTCCGCATCGCCCGCCTATTCGATCTGTCGATCGAGCAAATCTTCTCTGAAAATTGATCCAAGGACCTGATCCGATGAACCTGCGTCTCAAGCTCCGTCTCGCCGCGCTCGCCAGCCTGCCGCTGATCCATCCCGGCCTTTACAGCGAGCTTATCAACGGCGTCGCCGCACATGCCGCCGCACCCGTAGCGGCGCCCACCCCCGCATCCGACCGCATCATCGTCGCTGTCACCGGCCAGGGCCCCGACGTGATCCTGATCCCGGGCCTCGCCAGCTCGGCGCATGTCTGGGATGCGACCGTGGTGCATATCTCGGCACATCACCGTGTCCATGTCGTGCAGGTGGCGGGCTTTGCCGGCACGCCGGCGGGCAGCAATGCCAGCGGCCCGGTGTTCGAGCCGCTGGTAGAGGCGATCCATTCTTATATCGCGGCCAACCACCTTCAGGGCGCGGCGGTGATCGGCCACTCGCTCGGCGGCACGATCGCGATGCGCCTCGCGATTGCGCACCCGGGCGACGCCGGCAAGATCATGATCGTCGACTCGCTGCCCTATGTCGGCATGATGTTCGGCCCGCAGATGACCGTGCCGCTGGTCCAGCCGCAGGCGACCATGATCCGCGATCAGACGGTGAACGGCACGCAGGAGGCCTATGCCGCCGCCGAGCCGGGCCAGATGGCGCGCCTGATCAAGAGCCACAACGCCGAGGCCGAGGCCGCGATCGCCGCCGCCAGCGCGTCCGATCACCGTGTCGTCGGCCAGGCGCTTTACGACGATCTGGTCACGGATCTGCGGCCGGACATCTCCAAGATCGCGGTGCCCGTTACGATGCTCTACCCGTGGGACCAGACCAGTGGCGCGCCGCAGCAGGTGTTCGACACGCTCTACACCAACGCCTACGCCCCGCTGCCGCATGGCAAGGTCGAGCGGATCGACGGCAGCTATCATTTCATCATGATCGATCAGCCGGCGGTTTTCCTGACCAAGGTGGATGCCTTCCTCGGCTGAGACGGAAGGGCAGGGGGGCGAGGCTTGTCCCGCCCTCTTTTCCGTCATTCCCGCTTTCGGCTTCGCCGAAGTTTATCCTGAGCGACGCCGCAGGCGGCGTCGAAGGGCGGGAATGACGAGAGTTGGGCGTTAGCGGGTAGCCATCTCTACCGAGACATTTGGCAACATTTGCGGATCGCCATGCCAGTAGGCCAGCGCCGCATTCCAGTCCGCCCTCGCGGCCGCTGTCTGACCCAGTTTAGCCTCAGCCTCCGCCCTGATCGCCAAAGTAACCGGCTCCTTGGGTGTCGCCTTGAGCGTCGCATCCGCCTCGCGCAGCGCGTCATTGGCTTTGCCCATTGCCAGCAGGGCCGCGGCCATATCGCGCCGCACCGGATACCAGAAAGCGGGCGGATCGGAGAAACTCAGGAACGCCTTGGTCTCCTGAATCTTCGCTGCCGCCTTGAATGCGGCCAACGCTTCGGCCGGCTTATTCTCGATCATCGCCGCGCGCCCGTTAAGCACCAGATGCGCGATCCGCATCATCCGGCCCGCGCCGTCGCTGGCATCGTCATCCTTTTCAGGGCCGACATGGGCGGGAATCGCCGCGGCTTCCTTGCGAACCTGCGCGACATCTCCCAGCCGCGCCGCCGCCTCGCCGCGCGCATAATGCCAATAGGCCTTCACATAAGGCAAAGCCGGCTCGGGAAATGCCAGCACCTTGTGCGGATCAGCGTAGCGCGCCTCGGCGAAATAGCCGGTTCCGGCGACCATCTGCGGGAACACGCCCAGATCCTTGCGCTTGCTAACCGAGGCTGCGGCTATCAGCGGATCGCTCAGCGCCAGCGCGTCCTTGGCGTCGCCGGAGATGAGCGCGCCGCCGACGCCATATTGCACATTGTGCGCGTGGTAAGGCAGGTCCCACACGCCGTCCGCTCGGCCAGACCAAGCCGTTTCGCATTGGCGATACCCAGCGCGACCGCCTTCACATTGGCGTCGGCGGCATCCTGGTAGCGGCCGACATGGTAATAGGTATGCGATGGCATGTGGACCAGGTGCGCGGCCGAAGGCGCGAGCAGGGCGAGCCGGTCGGCATAAGGCTCAGCCCGTTCGGGATAGCCCGCAATCTCGGTCGCATGGATGTAGAAGTGGATTGCGGGCGTATAATCCGGATTGCGCTTGAGTACCTCCTCCAGCAGCGCGACCGCCTTGCCCATATTGGCGCTGCTGTTGGTCTGCGCTGAGGGGATCATCCACGCATCCGCCGCCATCACCGCAATCTCGTCGTCGATCGGATATTTTGCCGCCAGCGTCGCCATCGCCTCGGCGAAGGCACGGTCGCCCGCGCCGCGCCCGCCGCCATTCTGATAGCGTAGGGCCAACGCCGCGATCAGTTCCCGCTCTTTCGGCGGCGCGTTCAACGACAAGGCCTGCGCCCGCACGACCATCGCCGCCAGCTTGGCCTGATCCTCGGGCGGGATCGGATAGTTGATCGTCGGCCCCGCCGCCCAGGCTTCGCCCCAAACACACATCGCGCAATTGGGATCGAGCCGCGCCGACTCATGAAAGGCCTGGATCGCGGCCTTGTGCGCAAAGGCATGGGCGAGTTGCATCCCGTTGTCGAAATAAGCCTGCGCCCGGGGGCTGGCGGTACGGATCGGGAAACCGCCGCCGCCATAACCGGAAAGGATCGTGGCGGTCTTCGGCGCCGTCATGTCGCCGCTGCACATCGGCATCGCCGCGGCGTCGAGCGGTGGGGTTGCCTTGAGAGTGTCGTCCTTCTTCTGATCCTGCGCCAAGGCGGGCGAGACTCCGGCCAGGATCGCAAACAATAACCAGCGCATAAATCCCCCTTATGCTGTGAACCTCTTCTACCCCCCGCGGGGGAGACTGGCCAGCGGCAGCCGCGGCTTCTATCCTCGGCCCATGCGAAACGATCGCCTCTTCCGGCCCAGCCGGCGCGGCCTGCTCGGAGCGGCCGCCGCGCTGCCTTTCCTGGCCGTCACCGCCATATTGCGCGCCGCCGAGCCGGACCTGTCCGCGCTTTCACCGATGACGGCGGATGCGATACCGATCAGCCGTGACGAGCGGGCTACGCGGGTCGAGCGCGCGCAGAAATTGATGAAGGCCAATGGCATCGGCGCGGTGCTGATCGAGCCGGGCGCATCGCTCATCTATTTCACGGGCATTCAGTGGCACCGTAGCGAGCGGCTGACCTGCGCGATTCTGCCCGCCGAGGGCGAGGCCTGCATCGTCACGCCCTTCTTCGAAGAGCCTTCGGTCCGCGAGACGCTCGACGTGCCGGGCGAGGTACGCGTCTGGCAGGAGGATGAAGACCCGCTCAAGCTCGTCGCGGGCTTCCTCAGGGCGCACAAGCTCGACCGCCTGCCGATCGGGATCGAGGAGACGTTGCGTTACTTCGCGGTCGACCGGCTGCAGCAGGATCTGCCCGGCGCGCGCGTGGTTTCGGCCAATCCGGTGGTGCGCGGTTGCCGCATGATCAAGACGCCGGCTGAGCTCGCCTTAATGCAGAAGGCGACCGATATCACCATCGCCGCCTATCGCTGGGTCCATCCGCGTGTCGAGAAGGGCCTGACCGGGCACGACATCGCAGCCCTCATGGATGCGGCGACCGCCAAATTGGGCGGCGAGGTCGAGTTCAGTCTGGTGCTGATCGGAGAAGCGGCGGCCTATCCGCACGGCTCGCGCGCCGTCCATCGCGTTGCCGACGGCCAGATCGTGCTGATGGATTGCGGCTGCAACGTGCAGGGTTATCAATCGGATGTGTCGCGTACCTTCGTCTACGGTACCGCGAGCAAAGAGCAGCGGACCGTCTGGGATCAGGTCCGACGAGGGCAGCAGACGGCCTTCTATGCGGCGAAGGTAGGGGCTTCGGCGGGCAGCGTCGACGATGCGGTTCGGCGGCTTTACGAAAGCTTCGGCTACGGCCCCGGTTATAAACTCCCCGGCCTATCGCATCGCACGGGTCATGGCATCGGTCTCGACGGGCACGAGCCGGTCAATCTGGTCCACGGCGAATCCACCCGCCTTGCACCCGGCATGTGCTTTTCCGACGAGCCTGGCATCTATATCCCCGGCAAGTTCGGCGTCCGGCTCGAGGATTGCTTCCATATGACCGAGACCGGACCCCGCTTTTTTAGCGTGCCCCCTCTCTCCATCGATCAACCGGTATGAATATTAGCCCTCTCCCGCCTTCGCGGGAGAGGACGGGCCCGCGAAGCGGGAGGTGAGGGTCTTCTTTTGCTTCTTCCTCGACCATCTAAGAAGTAGACCCTCACCCTCTCCCGCGTGCGGGAGAGGGCTAGCGAAGGCGCGCGTGGCCTACTAAGTCGCGCGCATGACTTCGACCAACGACATCCGCCGTTCCTTCCTCGAATATTTCGGAAACGAGGGGCATCGCATCGTGCCGTCGGCGCCTTTGGTGCCGCATAACGATCCGACGCTCATGTTCGTGAATGCGGGCATGGTGCCGTTCAAGAACGTCTTCACGGGCCTCGAAACCCGGCCGTATTCGACCGCGACGTCGAGCCAGAAATGCGTGCGGGCGGGCGGTAAGCATAACGATCTCGACAATGTCGGCTACACCGCGCGGCATCACACTTTCTTCGAGATGCTCGGCAATTTCTCGTTCGGCGATTATTTCAAGGAACAGGCGATCACCCACGCCTGGACCCTGCTGACCAAGACGTGGGGCATTCCGGCCGAGAAGCTCACCGCGACCGTCTATCATACGGACGACCAGGCATTCGACCTGTGGAAGAAGATTGCGGGCCTGCCCGACCACAAGATCATCCGCATTCCGACCAAGGACAATTTCTGGGCGATGGGATCGGACGGTCCGTGCGGGCCCTGCTCGGAAATCTTCTACGATCATGGCGACCACATCCCCGGCGGCCCTCCCGGCAGCCCCGACGAGGATGGCGACCGTTTCGTCGAGATCTGGAATCTGGTCTTCATGCAGTTCGTGCAGGAAGCCGACGTCATCGTCGGCGACCTTCCCAAACCCTCGATCGACACCGGCATGGGCCTCGAACGCATCGCGGCGGTGCTCCAGGGCGTGCACGACAATTACGATACGGACACGTTCAAGGCGCTGATCGCGGCCTCGGGCGAGTTCACCAAAAGCGCGACCGATGGCGCCAATACGGCCTCGCACCGCGTGATCGCGGACCATCTGCGCGCCTCGGGGTTCCTCGTCGCCGACGGCGTGCTGCCCGCCAATGAAGGGCGCGGCTATGTGCTGCGCCGGATCATGCGCCGCGCGATGCGCCACGCCCATCTGTTAGGCGCTGCCGAACCCTTGATGCACCGTTTGGTGCCCGCCTTGGTCTCCGAAATGGGCGCGGCCTACCCCGAATTGGTGCGCGCGCAGCCCCTGATCGAGGAGACTTTGAAGCTGGAGGAAACCCGTTTCCGCCAGACTCTGGCCAATGGTTTGCGCCTGCTTGACGAGGCGACCGGCCCGATGAAGGCAGGCGATACGCTCCCCGGCGCGACCGCATTCAAGCTCTACGACACCTTCGGATTCCCCTACGACCTCACCGAAGATGCGCTCCGCGCGCAGGGTTTGAACGTCGATCGCGCCGGCTTCGATGCCGCCATGGCCGAGCAAAAGGCCGCTGCACGCGCCGCCTGGAAGGGTTCGGGCGACAAGGCTTCGGACGACGTCTGGTTCGACATTGCCGAGGAATTGGGCGGCACCGAATTCATCGGCTACACCAGCCATGTCGGCGACGCGCAGGTCGTGGCCCTGGTCAAGGATGGCAAGCGCGTCGATCAGGCGCGAGAGGGTGATGAGGTCACGATCCTCACCAACCAGACGCCCTTCTATGGCGAGAGTGGCGGCCAGATGGGCGACGCGGGCATTGCCAGCAATGACAGTGGTTTCGTGGCTGACATTAGCGACACGTCGAAGCCCCTCGGCCGGCTCCATGCGCACAAGGCCTTGATCCGCAGCGGCGAAATCAAGGTCGGCGACGCGATCCATCTCGCGGTCGATGTCGCGCGTCGCAGCCAGTTGCGCGCGAACCATTCCGCGACCCATTTGCTGCATGCGGCTTTGCGCCACCGGCTCGGCGGTCATGTCACACAGAAGGGCAGCCTGGTCGCGCCCGACCGGCTGCGTTTCGACTTCTCGCATCAAAAGGCGATGACGCCCGACGATATCGCCGCGGTCGAGGCCGAAGTGAACCGCCACATCCGCGAGAATGACGATGTGACGACCCGTCTGATGACCCCCGATGCCGCGATCGAGGCGGGCGCGATGGCCCTGTTCGGCGAGAAATATGGCGACGAGGTCCGCGTCCTGTCGATGGGCAAGGGCGAGGAAGAGGGCGCCAACAGCTGGTCGGTCGAATTGTGCGGCGGCACCCATGTCGCTGCCCTGGGCGACATCGGCCTGTTCAAGATCATCGGCGAAAGCGCGGTTTCGTCCGGCATCCGCCGCATCGAGGCGCTGACCGGCGAGGCGGCGCGTCTGTGGCTGACCCATCGCGAAGATCGATTGCGCGAAGCCGCCGCCGCGCTGAAATCCTCGCCCGAGGAGGTGCCTGCGCGCGTCGCGGCACTGGTCGAGGAACGCCGTAAGCTCGAGCGCGAACTGGCCGACGCCAAGAAGGCACTCGCGCTGGGCGGCGGGGCGGCCAAGGCGGACGCCGCCGGCCCCGAACAGATTGCGGGCGTCAGCTTCGTCGGTCAGGTGATCGATGGGCTCGACCCCAAGGGCCTGCGCGGACTGGTCGACGAGGCCAAGGCCAGGATCGGCTCGGGCGTCGCGGTGCTGGTCGCGGTCAATGAGGGCCGTGCCACGGTTGCGGTCGGCGTGACCGACGATCTCGTCGCGCGCCTTTCGGCGGTCGATCTGGTCAAGCAGGCGGTCGCGACCGTAGGCGGACAGGGGGGCGGTGGTCGCCCCGATATGGCGCAGGGCGGTGGGCCGGATGGCGCGAAGGCCGACGCCGCCGTTGCGGCGGTGCGCGGTGCGCTCGCGGGGACGGCGGCGGCGGCCTAGCTCTTCGATACCGTCCAAACGAGGTTTTGGAGGCGCCGGCTGGAAATCCGGGCCGCAGAGTCCTAAATCCCTGTCTCAGGGAGTCAGAAAAGATGAAGCGCGAACTCATCGCTTATCTGGATTCGATCAAGGCACGCGATCCCGCGCCCCGCTCGCGGTGGGAGATTTTGCTTTATCCGGGCGTGCTTGCGCTCGGGCTGCATCGCGTCGCGCATTGGCTGTTCAACGGTGAGCTCTATTTCCTCGCGCGCATGGTCAACCATATCTCGCGCTTCCTGACCGCGATCGACATCCATCCCGGCGCGGAGATCGGCGAACATTTCTTCATCGACCATGGCTTCGTCGTGATCGGCGAGACCGCGGTGATCGGTAACAACGTCACAATCTATCAGAATGTCACGCTCGGCGGGACCAACCCGGCGGACGGCGTGGCCGGCAAGCGCCACCCGACGATCGAGGAAGATGTCATCATCGGCTCAGGCGCACAGGTGCTGGGCCCGATCGTCGTCGCCAGCGGCGCGCGCATCGGAGCAAATGCGGTCGTGACCCGCGATGTGCCCGAAGGCGCGACCATGGTCGGTATTCCGGCGCGGCCTACGCTGGTCGATGCGCAGAGCTATCATGCGTTCGTGCCCTACGGCACGCCCTGCAGCGAACGATTCGATCCGGCGACGCAGCAGCTGGAATTGCTGAAATGCGAGGTGGAAACCTTGCGCGGCAAGCTCGCCAAGTTGATCGAGCAACGCGAAACGCCCGCCGACGATACGGACCGCCAGTCGGCCTGATGGGGTCCGTCACGCCCTTTCCGGCGCCGCAGCCCTTGCAGGTTGCGTTCGCGCGGACAGAGCTGGAGCGGATTCTCAGCGTCTATGGGCGTATGGTCGCGGCCGGCCACTGGCGCGATTATGCGATCCAGTTCGACAAGGATGCCGCCTGCTTCGCCTGCTTCCGCCGCGCGGCCGAGCGCCCCGAATACCGAATCGAGAAACGCCCCGCGCTTCGCCAGCGCCAGGGGGAATGGGCGCTGATTGGCGAGCACGGGGCGGTTCTCAAACGCGGTCACGAATTGGGGCCGGTACTCGCCCCGCTGGAGCGAAAGCTCCTCAAGCTGGTCGAGGAATAAACTTTCCTTAGATCGTGGCGCGCGCCGTGGCCGCCACCGGCCGATCGAGCGCGGGCAGCCTTGCCTGTAGCTCACCGGGAAGTGCCGCGACCACCATCCGCCGTACATTGTGCCAGAAAGCGGACAGCAGCAGCAGGGCGGAGCCGATCACCAGGGCGGTAAGCGCGATGTTGAGACTGACCGCGCCTGCCTGCCGGAACAGGTCCGCGAGCGCATAAAGCACGTAAGCCAGCGACGAGACGAGGAGCGCGCGCCGGTCGACCGCCAGCGCGACGATGCCGAACAGGATGTAGAGCGCGATCACCATCAGCCCCGACGTCGGCGTTACCGCATTGTCCATCACGCCGAGCAAATGGAAGACCGGATGCGCGATCATCGGCGCGGCGGCGAGGTGCAGCCAGAAGGCGACGTCCGAGCGGCGGGTCTGACGCAGGCGATCGGACATATCCCACCACATTGCGAAGCCAAACACCGCGACGCCCGCCACCAGGATCACCCACAGGATCTCGTCCTTGATGCCCGGCACCGACCACAACAGCGCCGCCCACAAGGTGGCGACCAGCGCGCCGGTCAACGCCGCGATCGTGATCGGCACATGGAAACGCCGCCAATGCAGATAGGCCGCGCCCGCGCTGAGCAGACCCGCGACCGAGATGATGCCGGCGACGACGCGATCGCCGTTACTCTGCGGGATCATCGGCACGCCGAGACCGAACACGCAAGCGCCGACTGCGGCGACGAAGGCGCCAAGCAGAATGATGCTCGGTAACGCCATCCGCCTTTGCAGGGTGAAATATTCGGCCAGCCCCCACGCCGTCGCCGCGACCAGCAGGCCGCCGAGCGCGACGCCGTGGCCAATCGGGCCCTGGGCCTCCGAACCGTTGAGATCGCCGTGCGGACCGGCGATGCTGAAGCCGATCCAGCCCACTGCGAGCAGCAGCAAGGCCGCGGCGATCGTGACGAAGATGTCGTTGAAACCCGTGATCAGCCGAAAGCTTTCCTCATCCACCAACGGGGTGGAGCGCGCTTCGGCAACGCTTTGACGGAGTGCCGCGGCAGCGGCGGGGGTGATTGCCCCTGTCGCGACCGCATTTTCGATGTCGGATTCGCTGTACATAATTTCTCTCCCTGTGACGGGAGAATATCATGACTGTATTGCTGATGCAACACAGTGGGTCGCTCAGGCGGTGCCCTCGGCATCAAGCGCGTAGCCGGCCGAGCGGACGGTGCGGATCAGATCGGGCGCATCGCCCACATTGATCGCCTTTCGTAGCCGGCGGATATGCACGTCGACCGTGCGCGGTTCGATATCGCTGTCGCGGCCCCAGACCGAATCGAGCAGCCGCTCACGCGAGAAGACGCGACCGGGATGCTCCATGAAATGGCGCAGCAGGCGGAACTCGGTCGGGCCGAGTGCGAGCGCGATGCCGTCGCGGCGCACCTTGTGGTCGGCAATGTCCATTTCGATGCCCGAATAGGCGAGGCGCTCGCCGGCCAAAGCGGGGCGTACGCGCCGCAGCACGGCGGCGACGCGCGCCACCAGCTCGCGCGGAGAGAAGGGCTTGGTCACATAATCGTCGGCGCCCGTCTCCAGCCCGCGAATGCGATCTTCTTCCTCGCCGCGCGCGGTGAGCATGATGATCGGCACGTTGGCGGTCTGGGTCGCGCGCCGCAGCCGGCGGCAGACCTCGATCCCCGAAAGTCCCTCGATCATCCAGTCGAGCAGAACGATGTCTGGCGGCCCTTCGGCGGCGAGCAGCAAGGCTTCCTCGCCGTCGCCAGTATGTTCGACGTTATGCCCTTCCCGGCGGAGGTGCCAGGTCAGCAATTCGGCGAGTGCCTCGTCGTCTTCGACGAGGAGAATGCGTGCTCCGGTCATGGCGTCAGGCAGCAGGTGCCAGTGCATCGGCGCCCCGCGGGCGTTCGGGCATCTGTTCGCCGGTTGCGGCATAATAGATCATCTCGGCCGCGTTGGTCGCGTGGTCGCCGATCCGCTCGAGATTCTTGGCGATGAACAAGAGGTGCGTCGAGGCACCAATATTGCTCGGATTTTCCATCATGTAGGTGAGCAAAGCGCGGAACAGGCTGTCATAGAGATCGTCGACCTCGCGGTCGCGAATGCTGACATCCAGCGCGCCTTCCGGGTCGCGCGCGGCAAAGGCATTGAGCACGTCGTGCACCATCTCGGATGCAGCGCGCGCCATCGCCGGCAAGATGGCCAGCGGCTCGATCCCGCGCATGTCCTGAAGCAGCGGAACGCGTTTCGCGATATTCTTGGCGTAATCGCCGATCCGCTCGATCACGCCTGCGATCTTGAGCGCGGCGATCACCTCGCGCAGATCGTCGGCGAGCGGCGCGCGCAGCGCGATCAGGCGGACGACGCGGCGTTCCACCTCGTGATCGAGCTCGTCGATGCGCTTGTCGTGCTGGACGATGCGCGCGGCGGCTTCGGTGTCGCGGCGTGTCAGCGCCTGTACCGCGCCGTCGATCGCGGCCTCGGCCAGGCCGCCCATTTCGGCGACCATTGCCCGCAATTCCCCCAGATCTTCGTCGAACGCCTTAACCGTATGCCCGCTGGTCGCCATCTAAGCACTCCTTCGGCCCGCAATGAGGCCGCTCGGCGTCACTTTTATGACAGGCCTTTGGTGAATTGAGAATGCGCATCGGCGCATTCTCACCGGGTGCGGTTTCAGGCAGTCTGCGTGACGAGGGGAAGCTCTACGGTCACGGTGGTTCCGGTGCCAAGTGTGCTCGCGATATCGAGCCGGCCGCGATGGCGTTCGACGATATGTTTGACGATCGCGAGGCCAAGCCCGGTACCGCCGATCGCGCGACTGCGGCCGGGGTCGGCGCGGAAGAAGCGTTCGGTCAGGCGCGGCAGATGTTCGGGGGCGATTCCGTCGCCTTCGTCCACCACGCTCAAGCGCGCCACACCCTTGGCGAGCTTGAGTGTGGCGACGACCGGTGAGCCTTCGCGGCCATATTTGAAGGCATTGCTGATGATATTGTGGATCAGCTGATGCAATTGCCCGCGGTCGCCGACCACGATCGCCTTGCCCAAAGCGGTGTTGCCCAGGCTCAGGCGGCGGCCGTCGCGCCGCGTCGCGAATTCGTCGGCCACCTCGCGCAATACCGGGGCCAGGTCGACGCGGTCCTTGGGCGGGAAGTAACGGTCTGCCTCGATCCGCGAGAGCGACATGAGATCGTCGATCAGCCGCTGCATCCGGCGCGCCTCGCCTTCCATGATCGACAGGAAGCGCAGGCGCGTATTTGCATCTTCGGGGCCGTTGGCCTCTTCCAGCGTCTCGATGAAGCCGATCAGTGAGGCAAGCGGCGTGCGCAATTCGTGGCTGGCATTGGCGACGAAATCGACGCGCATCTGGTCGGCGGCGCGTTGCGCGCTGCGGTCGGTCAGGCGGATCAGGCGCTTGCCCGGCGCGATCGTGCCCGCGCTTACTTCCCATAGCCGGTCATGCCCGCCGAGGCCGTTAAGCGAGACGGGACCGTCCTCGTCGCCGCTCAGCAAGGGGGTCGCCGCGGGGTGGCGGAGAGCGAGCCGGACATAATCGCCGACGATATGTTCGCCGAGCAGGGAGCGCGCGGCCCGATTGGCGTGGCTGATATGATAGCCGTCGAGCACAAGCAGCGGCTCGGACAGCGCCTCGATCAAATTGCCAGTAGGGTCGGGTGGTGCCGGCTTGCTCTCAGCAATCGGGCCCGAGCCCAGCCGGGTGAAGCGGGGCAAAGCCATCTCAGCCGAGCCTTTCCAGCGTGGGCAGGAGCTCATCAAAATGGTCGATCAGCGCGGTCGCGCCCAATTGGTCGGCGGGGCGGTCCGAAAAGCCGAAGGTCAGCGCGATGCACGGGACGCCCGCCGCACGCGCGGCATCGGTATCGCTGATCGAATCGCCGACGAAGGCCGCACGCCCGCCGCCCGCGCGACCGATCGCCTCGTGCACCGGGGTGGGATCGGGCTTGCGCAGCGGCAGCGTATCGCCCCCGACGATCGCGGCGAAGCGGCCCTGCCAGCCGAGTGCCGCGACCAGGTCCAGCGTCAGCGCTTCGAGCTTGTTGGTGCAGATTGCCAGCTTCACGCCCTGCGCGTCGAGCGCGGAGAGCGCGCCCTCCACCCCGTCGAACGGCCGCGTGTGATCGGCGATATGGTCTTCATAATAGCGAATAAGCAGGGGAAAAGCCTGGTCGACCAGCGCGTCATTGACCTCCCCGGTCGCCGCCAGCCCCTTGCGCAGCAAAGCGCGCGCGCCATGGCCCACCATGCGCCGCACAGCCTCCGGGGAAATATTCGGGCGGCCCAGCTCACCGAGCGCATAGTTGAGCGCTGCGGTCAGATCGAGCGCAGTGTCCGCCAGCGTCCCGTCGAGATCGAACACGACCACATCGAATGGAATCCGGCGCATGCCGCGCGCCGTAAAGCGCGATTGGCCGATGGGGAAGGGGGCGGCAGGAATCGCGGCGGCAACGGACATCCGATCCTGATTACCGCGCTAGATTACAGGCGTGCGACGGCCGGGATGGAACGCGTCCGTGGAACGTGGCAAAGCGCGGGCCTATGACCGACACGCCGCTCGCCGCCATCATCCTTGCCGCCGGCAAGGGAACGCGAATGAAATCCGATCTCCACAAGGTGCTGCATCCCGTCGCGGGGCGGCCGATGCTGGGCCATTTGACCGACGCGGTCGCGGCTTTGGGCGCGACGCGGACGGTGATCGTCGCGGGTGCCGGGCGCGAGCAGGTCGAGGCGTTCGCGCAGCCGCTTGGCCTTGCGGTCGCAGTCCAGGCGGATCAGCTCGGCACCGCGCATGCAGTCCAGCAGGCGGAAACAGCGCTCGAGGATTTCGATGGCGATATCCTGATCCTCTATGGCGATGTGCCGCTGGTCACGGCGGACACGATGGCGCGCATGGTCGCGCGACTGCACGAGCAGGACGCGCCGGCGGTTGTCGTCCTTGGCTTCCGCCCCGAGCAAACGCTCGCCTACGGCCGCATCGTCGCCGAGCATGGCCGCATCCTGAAGATGGTCGAGCATAAGGATGCGAGCATCGAGGAACGTGCGGTAAATCTGTGCAATTCGGGCCTGATGGCGGTGCGGTCGGCCGATCTGTGGCGCTTGCTCGCCAAGGTCGGCAATCAGAATGTGGCGGGCGAATATTATCTGCCCGACATCGTCATGCTCGCCAACGGTGAAGGCCGGGGCTCGGCGGTGATCGAGACCGATCCGCACGAGGTGGCGGGCGTCAACAGCCGCGCCGAACTGGCCGAGGTGGAGGCGCTGTGGCAGACGCGGCGCCGGGCCCGCATCATGGCCGAAGGCGCTACCCTGGCCGCACCAGAGACGGTCTGGTTCGCGTGGGATACGAAGGTCGGCCGCGACGTCACGATCGGCCCCAACGTCGTGTTCGGCCCCGGCGTCGCGATCGCCGATCGCGTCACGATTCACGCGTTCAGCCATATTGAGGGCGCGCGCGTCGAAAGCGGCGCGATCATCGGGCCCTACGCCCGGCTCCGCCCCGGGGCCGAGATCGGCGCGGACGCGCACGTCGGCAATTTCGTCGAGATCAAAAAGGCGAAGCTGGGGCAAGGCGCGAAGGCCAATCATTTGACCTATATCGGCGATGCCGAGGTGGGCGCGAAAGCCAATATCGGCGCGGGCACGATCACCTGCAATTATGACGGCTTCGGCAAATATCCCACGAAGATCGGCGCCAATGCCTTCATAGGTTCGAATACCGCTCTGGTTGCGCCTGTGACCGTTGGGGACGGTGCGATCACGGGCGCAGGCTCGGTGATCACCAAGGATGTTCCGGCGGATGCGCTGGCGGTTACGCGCGTGCCGCAAAAGGCGCTGGACGGGTGGGCCGCGCGATTCCGTGACAGTAAGAAGAAGGGCTGACGCAAATCCGTTCGCCCGCGGTCGCAGGAAGGTGGCTCTACCTCGCGATCACCCGCTCCGCCTCGCGCGCGAGCAATGACAGTTGGAACATGTCGGGCTGCTCGCGGCGCGCTCTTGAATCGATGATGCAAAGCGCGCCGAGCGGATAGCCTTGTCGATCGACCAAAGGCACGCCGGCGTAGAAGCGGATATGCGGCGCGAACATCACCAGCGGATTGCCGGAGAAGCGCGGGTCGCGTCGGGCATCGGGCACCACCAGCGGCTCGGCCGGCCGGTGGATCGCGTGCGCGCAGAAGGAAACGGCACGCGGCGCTTCCTCGGCCTCCAGACCGGTCCGCGCGGCGAACCATTGCCGGTCGCGATCGATCACCGAAATGGCGGCAATCGGTGCGCAGAATTTCTCCGCGGCTTCGTCGACGACCTTCTGCAGCGCGGGATCATGGCGACGCTTCAGCACGCCGCTGCGTTCTACTGCCTTCTGCCTTTGCGGCTCATTGGCCGGTTGGTCAGGCGGGCTGTAGAAGTCGATATGGATCACGCGGCTCTCCGATCGCCCTCCATAACCTGCGATCGAGCGCGCGTGTGGGGGATTGCCGCCATCCCGGATTCAATTTTGAGGCGGTTCGGAGCGGTCAGACCTGTCTCAGGGTCGATCCGGCCGACGCGCAGCGCCGCTTTGCCGCTATGCTTGACCTCGTACATCAGCGAATCCGCGAGCTGCACCGCGGCCTCCAGCGACTCGAGCTGCGCGGCAGTCGCGACCAGCGCCCCCATACTGCAGCTTACCGAAAGTCCCGTCCTGGCAAGGATGGCCGAGAGGCGGCGATGGACGAGCGTCGCGATATGGTCGCCATCGTCGATTCTGGGAATGTTGAGCAAGGCGACGAATTCGTCGCCGCCGATCCGCGCGAAGAGATCGCCATCGCGGATCGCATCGACCGCGGCGTTGGCGAAGAGGCGGAGAACCTCGTCGCCGGCCGAATGGCCGTGACGGTCGTTGATCTGCTTGAAGCCGTCCAGGTCCATGTAACAGAGAATGAACCCGCGGTCGGTGCCGTAGGCCGCCGCGACCGTCTTCCCCATCCGCGCCTGGAACGACGCCTTGTTGAGTACGCCCGTAAGGCCGTCGGTCGAGGCACGCCAGCGCTCCAGCTGCAGCGCCATGTGCATACCGCTGACGAGCGCGACCACCATGCTGACGATCAGGATGCGCGCGAACAGGTTCCAAAGCTCCGGCGCCGGGGCAGGCGCCTGTCCCTGTCCGGAAAATAAGTGATGCTCGAGGTGGTGTACTGCTGCGCCGCTGCCCGCGATCAGCAGCCCGAACGCCAGGCCCTTGCGTTCACCTAGGCTCCACGCCGCAAGGCCCGCCAGCAAGAGGTACAGGAACATCAGTGATGCCTGCGTGCCGACCATCAGATCGAGGGCGCACACCGTTGCAAGCGAGACGAGCGCGACGGCCCACTGGGTCAGTGGGCGCCAGCGTTCGGTCTTGCTGGCGGCGCCGATCAGCAAACGGGAAGCGAACGTGAGTTGAGGTTGTCGGTGGGGCATGCTCTCTCCGGTATTACGCTCCGGTCCAACCCGACTAATCGAGCTATGGTTAACAATGCGTCGATGCGGCTGGAAACGCTGTTCAGCTTCGTGCAACCCGGTTAGGCGCTTGGCGCAGCCCCACGTGGACAGGAGCGCGGATACGTGTGCGGAATTATCGGTATCGTCGGGAAGGAAGAGGTTTGCGGGCGGCTGCTAAGCGGGCTCCGCCGGCTTGAATATCGCGGCTATGATTCGGCCGGAATCGCGACCGACCATGACGGCCTGATCGATCGTCGGCGCGCGCCGGGCAAGCTCGATAATCTGGCGGCGGTTCTCCAAGAAAATCCGTTGCCCGGCACCACCGGCATCGCGCACACGCGCTGGGCGACGCACGGCGCGCCGACCGAGGATAACGCCCACCCCCACGCCACGGGGGAAGTGGCCGTGGTCCACAACGGCATCATCGAGAATTTCAAGCCGCTGCGTGAGGAGTTGCAGGCGCGGGGTCGCGTCTTTTCCAGCCAGACCGATACCGAGGTGGTGGCCCATCTCGTGTCCGAACAGATCGAGCAGGGGGTCGAGCCCAAAGCGGCGGTGGCGGGCGTGCTGAAGCGGCTGCACGGGGCCTTTGCGCTGGCCATTCTGTTCCGTCAGCATCCCGACCTGCTGATCGGCGCGCGGCTCGGATCGCCTTTGGTGGTCGGCTATGGCGACGGCGAGACCTATCTCGGCTCGGACGCGCTCGCGCTGGCGCCGCTCACGCAGCGCATCTGCTATCTGGAGGAGGGCGACTGGGTGGTCGTCACCCGCGATGGCGCGCAAATCTTCGATGCGCAGGACAATCCGGTCGACCGGCCGATCGTCCAGTCGGGCGCGACCGATATCGAGCTGACTAAGGGCAATCACCGCCACTTCATGCTCAAGGAGATTTACGAACAGCCGATCGTGGTCGCGCAGACGTTACGCGCCTATTTGCGCCGGCTGGAGGAAGAGGTTTCCTTGCCGACCGAGGATTTCGACCTCGCCTCGGTCAGGCGCATCACGATCGTCGCGTGCGGGACCAGTTTCTACGCTGGCATGGTCGCCAAATATTGGTTCGAGCAGTTCGCGCGCGTACCGGTGGACGTCGATGTGGCGAGCGAGTTCCGCTACCGCGCGCCGGTGCTCGAGCCGGGAGGGCTCGCGCTCTTCATCAGCCAGTCGGGCGAGACCGCCGACACGCTCGCTGCGCTCCGCCATGCGCGCAGCGAGGGGCAGAAAATCGCGGTTGTGGTCAACGTGCCGACCTCCACGATGGCGCGTGAAGCCGATCTTTTGCTCTCGACGCATGCCGGACCTGAAATCGGCGTCGCCTCGACCAAGGCCTTCACCTGCCAGCTCGCGGTGCTGGCCGCGCTCGCGGTCAATCTCGCCCGCGCCAGGGGGCGGCTGAGCCGCGAGGAGGAACGCGTGATCGTCCGCCATCTCGCCGAGGCGCCCGCTGCGCTGAACGGCGCCCTGGCTTATGACGACGCCATCCAGAATATGGCGCACAATATCGCGGCGGCGCGCGACGTGCTCTATCTCGGGCGGGGACCGGATTATCCGCTGGCGCTTGAAGGCGCGCTCAAGCTCAAGGAAATCAGCTACATCCATGCCGAAGGCTATGCCGCGGGCGAGATGAAGCATGGTCCGATCGCGCTGATCGACGAGGCGGTGCCGATCATCGTCATCGCGCCCTCTGGCCCGCTGTTCGACAAGACGGTCTCAAACATGCAAGAAGTTCAGGCCCGGGGCGGCAAGGTTGTGCTGATTTCGGATTATGACGGCGTGGAAGCCGCAGGAGAGGGATGTCTCGCAACGATCACGATGCCGAAGGTGCATCCGCTGATTGCCCCGCTCGTCTATGCGATTCCGGTGCAACTGCTCGCTTATCATGTCGCGGTGGCGAAAGGCACGGACGTCGATCAGCCGCGCAACCTCGCCAAGAGCGTAACCGTGGAGTGACGCGGGGGCGGTTTGCCCTGCCATTGCTGGGAATTGCGTTTGCCTGGACAGCGGGGCTCGCCGCCCAGACGCCCCCGCCTCCGATACCCGCCGGTCAGCCCCCCGAAACTTCGTCCGACCAGGTCTTCATCAAGCCCGCCACGATCGACAACACGCTTGAAGTGACAGGCGATCCGGTTGCGGCGAAGGAGATCAACGCGCGGATGCAGGTCGGCGTGTTCGTCGACAATAAGGGGCCGTTTCGCTTCTTCGTCGATAGCGGCGCGGATCGGTCGGTGATCGGCGCTTCGCTCGCCGTGCGGCTGGGTTTGCCGGCCGGGCCGGATGTGATCCTGCACAGCACGGGTAGCGCGCAGCTCGCGCGTACGGTCCATATCAATGCGCTACGGGTCGGCGCCAGCACCATCCACGATATCTCCGCACCGGCTCTGCCCGAGCGTTTCCTCGGCGGCGACGGCATGCTGGGGATCGACGCGCTGATCGACCAGAGGCTGACGATCGATTTCGACAAGCGCTCTGTGGTCGTTCAGGACGCGCAGAAACGCGAGGAAACGGCCGGCCCCGACGAGGTCGTGATCGTCGCGCGCCGGCGTAGGGGGCAGCTGATCCTGACCCAGGCCTATACGTCGGGCGCGCAGATCGCGGCGGTGATCGATACCGGTACCGAGGTCACGGTCGGCAACAGCGCGCTTCGGGCGAAGCTGATGCGCCGCAACCGAGCTCCGGTGATGACGACCACCCTGATCAGCGTCACCGGGGACATCATTCCCGCCGACCTGCTCGCCGTGCCCGAAATCCATATCGGCGATCTGGTGCTGCACAATGTGCTGATCGCTTTTTCGGACGTACCGCCGTTCAAGCTGTTCGGCTTGGCGAACGATCCTGCGATCCTGCTCGGCAGCGATATCCTGAGCAGCTTCCGCAAAGTTTCGCTCGATTTCCGCCGTCGCAAGGTGCGCTTCACGCTGCGGCCGGGCTCCTGATCCTCCAGAGTTTCGGCCCGCCGCTGCGGGACGTTGATCGTTTGAGGATACTCACCATATGATGGGGGAAGCCGCAGATTCTGTGGCGCTGGAGTGTCAATGACCGAAGCTTTCCCTGTATTGCCGCTGCGCGACATCGTCGTCTTCCCGCAGATGATCGTTCCCCTGTTCGTCGGCCGCGACAAATCGGTCGCCGCGCTCGAAAGCGCGATGACGAACGACAAGACGATCTTTCTGGTATCGCAGCTCGACCCCTCCGAGGACGATCCCGACGCAGAAGCGCTCTACGATGTCGGTGTGACCGCGACGGTGTTGCAGCTTTTGAAGCTGCCCGACGGCACGGTGCGCGTGCTGGTCGAGGGCAAGCAGCGCGCGCGCATGACCGCGCTCGAGACTGGTGGCCCCCATCTTACCGCCGAGATCGAGTTGCTGGGCGACGGCGAAGCCAATGCCGAATCGACCGAGATCAAGGCGCTGATGCGCTCGGTGGTCGAGCAGTTCGAACGTTATGCGCAACTCAATCGCAAGCTGCCTGACGAATTGCCCGCGCAACTCGCCGAGATCGAGGATCCCGCGCGCCTGGCCGACGCGGTCGCCGGCAATATCTCGGTTAAGGTCTCCGACAAGCAGGTGATGCTGGTCGAGGACGATCCCGCCAAGCGGCTGGAAATGGCGTTCGCTTTCATGGAGGGCGAGCTCGGCGCGCTGCAGGTCGAGAAGAAGATCCGCAGCCGGGTCAAGCGCCAGATGGAGAAGACCCAGCGCGAATATTATCTGAACGAGCAGTTGAAGGCGATCCAGCGCGAGCTGGGCACGTCGGACGGCGACGATGGCGGCGACGAGGTGGCCGAGCTCACCCAGAAGATCGCCAATACCAAACTCTCCAAGGAAGCACGCGCCAAGGCGACCGCCGAGGTCAAGAAACTGCGCACGATGGCGCCGATGTCGGCCGAAGCGACCGTGGTGCGCAATTATCTCGACGTGTTGTTGGGCCTGCCCTGGGGCAAGAAGTCCAAGATCAAGAAGGATATCCCGGCCGCACAGGCGGTGCTGGATGCCGACCATCACGGGCTGGAGAAGGTCAAGGACCGGATCGTCGAATATCTCGCGGTCCAGGCGCGTACCAACAAGCTTAAAGGCCCGATCTTGTGCCTGGTCGGCCCGCCGGGCGTCGGCAAGACCTCGCTTGGCCGTTCGATCGCGAAGGCGACGGGGCGCGAATTCGTGCGCCAGTCGCTCGGCGGCGTGCGCGACGAGGCGGAGATTCGCGGCCATCGCCGCACCTATATCGGCTCGCTGCCGGGCAAGATCGTCACCAACCTCAAAAAGGCCGGGACGTCGAATCCGCTGTTCCTGCTCGATGAGATCGACAAGCTCGGTCAGGATTATCGCGGCGACCCGGCTTCGGCCCTGCTCGAAGTGCTCGACCCGGAGCAGAACAACAAGTTCCAGGACCATTATCTGGAGATCGACCTCGATCTGTCGGATATCATGTTTGTCACGACGGCCAACTCGCTGAACCTGCCGCAGGCCTTGCTCGATCGCATGGAGATCATCCGGCTCGAGGGGTATACCGAGGACGAGAAGCTCGAAATCGCCAGGCACCACTTGCTCGAGAAGCAGATCGAGGCCCATGGCCTGAAGGCGGGCGAGTTCGTGCTGACTGACGATGGTCTGCGCGACTTGATCCGTTATTACACGCGTGAGGCCGGCGTGCGCACGCTCGAGCGCGAAATCGCCAAGCTGGCGCGCAAGGTGCTGCGCAAGATTCTCGAGAAGAAGGAGACTTCGGTCGAGATCACGCCCGATAATCTCGGCGAATATGCCGGCATCCGGAAGTTCCGCTACGGCGTGTCCGAGGAGGAAGATCAGATCGGCGCGGTCACCGGCCTTGCCTGGACCGAGGTCGGCGGCGAATTGCTGACGATCGAAGCGGTCACCGTCCCCGGCAAGGGACAGGTCAAGACCACGGGCAAGCTGGGCGAAGTGATGCAGGAGTCGATCCAGGCCGCATGGTCATTCCTGCGCGCGCGCGCTCCGGTGTACGGTGTGAAGCCGAGCCTGTTCGCGAAGAAGGACCTTCACGTGCATCTGCCCGAGGGCGCGGTGCCGAAGGACGGTCCGTCGGCCGGCATCGGCATGGTGACCGCGATGGTGTCGACCCTGACCGGCATCGCGGTTCGGCGCGATGTCGCGATGACGGGCGAGGTCACGCTGCGCGGCCGGGTATTGCCGATCGGCGGCCTCAAGGAGAAGCTGCTTGCCGCGCTACGCGGCGGCATCGCGACCGTGCTGATCCCCAGCGAGAATGAGAAGGATCTGGCCGATATCCCGGCCAACATCCTGGAAGGGCTGGAGATCGTGCCGGTCGGGCATGTCGACGAGGTGTTGGCGCGCGCTTTGGTCACCCCCGTGGTGCCGATTGAATGGACCGAGGCGGACGAACTCGCGACCGAACCCGCGATCGGCCAGATCGGCACCGATCCTGGCGCGAGCATCGCACGACACTGATCGTAAAGATAATTTTGGTCAGTTTCCTTTGACTCCCCCGGCCGGCTTGGCATTAGATGGCCGCTTACGCGTTCGTCGGTGCAAGCTGGCCGGAGAGGGAATTCATGAACAAGCAGGAGCTGATCGCGGTCGTAGCCGACCAAACCGGGCTGCCGCGCGCAGACACTGCGCGCGTGGTCGAAGGCCTGCTTGAGACGATCACCGCGCAGCTCAAGAAGGGGGGTGAAGTGCGCCTGGTCGGCTTCGGTAATTTCTCGGTCAGCCGCCGCAAGGCATCCACCGGCCGCAACCCCCGCACCGGCGAGCCGATGAACATCAAGGCCACCAGTCAGCCCAAGTTCCGGCCCGGCAAGGTACTCAAGGATTCGGTGAACTAGGGTCCGGACCTAGAGGCCGTTTCACGCGCTAGGGGGCGATCGCGAAACTGACATAGACCTGGGCCCTGGTTTCGATCGGTTGCGGGCTGATCCCGATCTCGATCGGCGCACGGGGCGCGGGCGGAGGTGGCGGCGCCGGTGCGCGCAGAGGGATAATCCCGATATCCTCCGCCGGCTGGAAATTCTGATCACGCACCATCACGATCGGGCCGAGCTTCTCACCCGCGGCGTGTGCGATCGCAGCCGCCTGCCGCTTGGCATCCGCGATCGCACGTTCCATCGCGGCGGAGTTGGCTGACTGCCTGTCCGTCAGCTGAAACATCTGGAGCCGGGCATCCCGGGCGCCGAGCTGACTTGCGAGCCCGATCGCCGTCCCGGCCTTGTCGATTTGCGGGGTACGAATGGCGCCTTGGATCGTGGCAAGGTAACCGACAACCGCGCACGGCCCCTGATCCAGCCTCGGCTGCGGATTGTAGTTATTTACGTCCCTGCAGTCGGTCCCGCGCACCGCGATCACGCTGAGCGAGTTGTTCGTGACCCGGGCGGAACCCTGCAGCAGGCCATTGATGCCGGCCAGAATTGCCTTCTGCCGCGCAACCAACGCGCTCGTGGCCTCGTCTGGTGTTTTGCCCTCGCCCGTTACCCAATAGTCGATCACGGCCATGTCGGGCATCGTCGCAACGATCCCGAAGCCTGTCACCTGGATCACACGGGGCGAAGGAGGTTCCTGCGCGATCGCCGTTCCAGCACCCACCAAAGCCAGGCCGAGACCAACCAGACGCATCGCATCCTCCTGATATTGTTGGTCTCGGCTATCGCGCGCGGGGAATGTTCACAATGCTTACCGGGTTCACTCTGGACATAGTCGTTCCCGCCCGGTAACCGGCCGGCCTTCAGGGCGCATAGCTCAGCGGTAGAGCACTGCCTTCACACGGCAGGGGTCGCAGGTTCAATCCCTGCTGCGCCCACCAGATTTCAGCCCCGGAAAGCGCGCGCTTTCCGGGGCTTTTTCGTGCCATCCCGCTCAGATAGCAAAATTTTTACCGATGCTGCGTAACGCGGGAGAATGACCCAAGGCGCGATCGTACTGCCTTGACCCAATGAACGTTTCCACGGTGATGCGCCCGGCGCATTACGGGAAGTTGCAAGGATCGGGGCCAAGCGCACGATGACTCATGCTTTGACGATTGCCGCCACCGTCGGGGGCTTCATCGCCCTGATCGGGCCGCTCGTTTTCCTGCACGAGCTTGGCCATTATGCGGTCGGCCGCTTGTTCGGCGTCAGGGTCGATGCCTTCTCGATCGGAATGGGGCGCGAGCTTTTCGGCTGGAATGACCGGCATGGCACGCGCTGGAAGGTGTCGATCCTTCCCATCGGCGGCTACGTCAAATTTGCGGGCGATATGGGGCCCGCAGGCGAGCCGGATCCGGCCTGGCTCTCGCTCCCCCCGGCCGAACAGGCAAAGACGATGCACGGCAAGCCCGTGTGGCAGCGTTTCCTGATCGTCGCCGCCGGTCCGCTTACGAATTTTCTGGTGGCGGTGGCGATTTATGCGGGCTTCTTTACCGCTTATGGCGTGCCGCGTAGCTTACCGGTCGTCGGGTCGGTGCTCGAGGGTTCGGCGGCGGACAAAGGCGGCCTCAAGCCGGGCGATCGCATCCTCTCCATCGAGGGGCGCTCGATCGGGAGTTTCGACGAGATCCAGCTCATGCTGATGATCCGCCCCCATGCCAATCTGCACATCGCTGTCGCGCGCGGAGACCGCAATCTGGCGATCGATCTGATCAGCGACACGATCACGCAAGTCGACGATTCTGGAAACCGGATAGAAAGCGGCCAATTGGGCATCGGCCCGGCCGGCCTGTCTTATGCACGCGGCAATGCCGGCGATATCCTGACCGCATCCCTGTTCGCGGTCCGGGATCGCGTTCGCATGATCACCGACATTTTCGGCCAGATCGCGCATGGCCAGCGCTCCGCCAGCGATTTGGGTGGCCCGTTGCGGATCGCGCAGTTTTCGGGCGCGCGTCTATCGCTCGGCTTCGTGCCATTCATCGATCTGATGGCACTGATCTCGATCAATCTGGGTTTCATCAACCTGCTGCCCATCCCCCTGCTCGATGGTGGCCACCTGTTTTTCTACCTTGCGGAGATGGTGCGCCGCCGCCCCCTCCCGCCCCGGGCGCAGCACTGGGCGTTCAAGTCCGGCATCGCGCTCCTGCTCGGCTTCATGGTGTTCGTGACGGCGAACGACCTCGGCTCGCTGGGCCTGTGGCGCAAGCTGTCGGGGCTGGTGGGATAGATCGCGCCCGTCCCAAGCGTTGAAAATTGGTCGCTGAGCCCCGATTTCGGGCATTCGGGGTCGATAGGGATCGGCGGTGAACGAATATCATCTGTTCGAGACGGCGCACGGCTTTGCAGCGCTGGCGTGGAACGCGCGCGGCGTGACGAGCTTTCGTTTGCCCGCGCCGCGTGCGGAGGAAACGCGTCGCTCGCTTCTCCGCCGTCTGCCGGATGCGGTCGAGGCCGAGCCCCCGGCAAAGGTGGTGGGACTGATCCAGGTGATAGCGCGCTATTTCGAGGGCGAGCGGGCCGACTTTTCCGACGTTGCGCTCGATCTCGGCCAGCAGGATCCGTTATTTGCTAAAATCTACGACATGGTGCGCCGGCTGGGCTGGGGCGAAACCACGACCTATGGCGAGATCGCCAAGGCGCTGGGCGAGGGCCCGGAGGTGGCGCGTGATGTTGGCCAGGCGATGGCGCGCAATCCGATCCCGCTGATCGTTCCCTGCCACCGCGTGCTAGCCGCCGGCGGCAAGATCGGCGGCTTCTCCGCGCCGGGCGGATCGACCGCCAAGGTGCGGATGCTCGAATTGGAAGGCGTCGTGCCCGAGCCTCCAGCCCCCGTCAAATCGACCGCGCAGTCGAGCTTCGTGTTCTGACGAGGCCAGTGGCTTTCGCGGGATTTTGGGCTACCGGTCTCTCCTGACGATCAGGGAGAGGCGTTGATGGCCGGTCCGCTCGAGGGCCTCAAGGTGCTGGAACTGGCACGGATCCTGGCCGGGCCATGGGCCGGGCAAACGCTCGCCGATCTTGGCGCGGATGTAGTCAAGGTCGAGAGCCCCGGGGGCGACGACACGCGGAGCTGGGGCCCGCCCTTCGTCGAAGCCGCGGATGGGGGCGATTTGTCGGCGGCCTATTTCCACGCCTGCAATCGCGGCAAGCGTTCGATCGTCGCCGATTTTACCACCGAGGAAGGGCGCGCTTTGGTGCGCAAGCTGGCTGCCTCTGCCGATGTGCTGATCGAGAATTTCAAGGTCGGCGGGCTCGCCAAATATGGGCTCGATCATGCGAGCCTGAAGACGGTCAATCCGCGGCTGATCTACGCTTCGATCACCGGCTTCGGGCAGGATGGGCCCTACGCCAATCGTGCGGGCTATGATTTCCTGATCCAGGGCATGGGCGGCGCCATGTCGATCACGGGCGATCCCCATGGCCAGCCAACCAAGACCGGGTTCGCCATGGCCGACATCTTCTCGGGGCTTTATGCGACGATCGGCATCCTTGCCGCGCTGCGCCGCCGCGACGAGACAGGGGAGGGAGCGCAGATCGATTGCGCGCTAATGGACAGCCAGGTTTCGGTGCTGGCCAATCAGGCGCTCAATTTCCTCGTCTCGGGCAACGCGCCTAAGCGGCTCGGCAATGCGCATCCCAGCATCGTGCCCTACGAGGTTTTCCCGGTCGCGAATGGCCACATCATCATCGCGGTCGGCAATGACGGCCAATATCGGCGGCTGTGCGAAGCGCTGGGCCAGGCGGAGATGGGCACGGATGCGGACTATGCGACCAATCCCGCGCGCGTCGAACACCGCGTGGCGCTGGTCGCGCGGCTGTCGGCGCTGACGATGGGCTGGGCCCGCGACCACCTGCTCGCACGGCTGGAGGCCGAGGGCGTGCCGGCGGGCCCGATCAACAGCATCGCGGATGTGTTCGACGACGCGCAGGTACGACATCGCGAGATGCGGCTGGACCTGTCGTACGAGGCGGCCGCGGGAGGATCGATCCCGGGCGTACGGACGCCGCTGGTGATCGATGGCGTGCCGGCGGCTCACGCGAAGCCAAGCCCACGCGTGGGTCAGCATCAGGCGGAGATCCTGGGCGATGCGAACTGGGTCGTGCCCAGCGAATAACGACTCTCTCCCGCGAAAGCGGGAGAGGGCTTTCCTCAGCTGATATGCACCGCCTTGGTGATCATATGATTCTGGATTCCCTCGGGCCCGTCCTCCGATCCGAAGCCGGATTCCTTGACGCCGCCGAAGGGTGAATCAGGCCAGGTCAGGCGCACGCCGTTGATCGCGATCATCCCCGCTTCCAGCTCCTCGGCGAGCCTGTTCTGGCGACGGCCCTGTTCGGTGAAGGCGTAGGCCGCGAGGCCGAAGGGCAGGCGGTTCGCCTCGCTGATCGCGTCGTCCACCGTCTTGAACGCACGCAGCAGAGCGAGCGGGCCGAATGGCTCCTCGTTCATCGCACTCGCTTCCAGCGGTACGTCGGCGATCACGGTCGGCTCGAAGAAGAAGCCGCCGCCCTGCTTGCGGCCGCCGCCCGCGAGCAATCGGGCGCCGGCCTTCTCGGCATCCGCGATCATCGCCGCCATTGCGTCGGGACGGCGCGGATTGGCGAGCGGGCCCATATGCGTGCCGCTCTCCAGCCCGTTGCCTACTTTCATCGCGCGCGTGCGCTCCGCAAAGCCAGCGGCGAACTTTTCGTAAATGCCCTCCTGCACGTGGAAGCGCGTCGGGGCGACGCACACCTGGCCGGCATTGCGAAACTTGTGCGTGACGAGCGTATCAAGCGTCTTTTCCAGGTCGCAATCGTCGAACACGAGCACGGGCGAATGACCGCCCAGCTCCATCGTCATTTTCATGACCGTGTCGGACGCGAGCTTCATCAGCGCCTTGCCGACGGGGACCGATCCGGTGAAGCTCAGCTTGCGCGTGACCGGCGAGGCGAGCAGGTGGCGCGAAATCTGGTCGGGCACGCCGAACACGATCTGCGCGACACTGCCGGGCAGCCCCGCATCGGCGAGGCAGCGCATCACTTCGACCGCGCTGCCGGGCGTCTCCTCGCTCGGCTTGAGGATTATCGAACAGCCCGCCGCAATGGCGGGCGCGATCTTGCGCACGACGTTGATCGCCGGGAAATTCCACGCGCAGAACGCGGCGACCGGGCCGACGGGCTGGTGCAAAACCATCGATCTTGTGCCCGACGGACGCTGCATCACGCGCCCGAAAATGCGCATCGTCTCACCGGCATGGAATTCGAGCAGCCCTGCGCCCGCGACGACCTCGCCCCTGGCCTCGGCGAACGGCTTGCCTTCCTCCAGCGTGACGATGCGTGCGATATGCTCGGCGCGCTCACGCACCAGAGCGGCGGCCTTCATCATGATCGCGAAGCGCTGATCGGCCGGCGTCACGCGCCAAGTCTCGAAACCCGATTGTGCCGCCGACAGCGCGCGATCAAGGTCGGCGAGCGAGGCCACGGGAAGGTCGGCAAGCGTCTCGCCAGTGGCGGGATTGAGCACCGCCTGCGCCTCACGGCCGTCGCCGCTCAACCATTCGCCATCGATATAGAGACCCAGCTTGGGATAATCGGTCACGCCGGAAATTCCTTGATGCGCGGCAGGGGAGAAACGCCGCTTCTGTCGGGCTGATGTATGCCGCGAAAGGCGCGGAACAAGCTGTCGGCGCATGAAAAAGGGCCGGCCGGCTTGCGCCGACCGACCCTTGGAACCTGGCCTGGAAAGATCAGCTGCAGAAGCGGTTGATCAGATTCTCCAGACGCTCCTGGCCGCCCGAGCGCTGCTTCGGGTTGATGTCCTTGGACACGACCAGATCGGCTATTTCGGCGAGCGAGCCCTTGGCGATCTGCTGACCGACCGCGCTGTCCCAACCCGCATAACGCTCCTTGCGCGCGGCATCGAGCCGGCCGTCTTCGATCAGGGCGGCGGCGTTGAGCAGGCCCTTGGCGATCACGTCGATCGCGCCGACATGGCCGTAGAACAGATCGGCGGCATCGACGCTCTGGCGGCGGACCTTCGAATCGAAGTTGAAGCCGCCGTCCTTGAAGCCACCCGCCCGGAAGACTTCGAGCATCGCCAGCGTCATTTCCTCGACCGAATTGGGGAATTGGTCGGTGTCCCAGCCATTCTGGTGATCGCCGCGATTGGCA
>Ga0207678_10000497_pt1 | contig 35757 bp, 32 predicted proteins | sample KBSC63metaG_FD_184319 | JGI IMG/M metagenome (GOLD analysis project Ga0207678, IMG submission 184319) | Corn rhizosphere microbial communities from Kellogg Biological Station, Michigan, USA - KBS C6-3 metaG (SPAdes) (version 2) | ecosystem: Host-associated > Plants > Roots > Rhizosphere > Soil ... | reverse complement strand
GCGCCGCACTGGGCGTTTCTTGCCGACTTCACCGTCGAGAACTCGATGACGGCGCCGCCGGGCACACGCGTCGAGCAGAACCCGTGGCAAGGTCCGATGGTGCTCTCGACGATGTCGGTCGATCCGCGTTCGGGCGACAAGTATCCGAGGGGCGACTACTGCAAGCGGGGCGCTCGCTTCGGTGTGCACTCGAGCGAGGAGAACTTCAGGAATCCGTTCTACGGCAGGCTGACGTTCCTCGCCTACTTCACGGGTGGCGTTCGAGTCTGGGACATCCGGGAACCGCAGGCGCCCCAGGAAGTCGGCTTCTACGTGCCGGTCGCCAACCAGAACACGACTGCCACCGGCTACATGACGAACAACGTCGAGGTTGACAACCGCGGCTTCGTCTACATCGTCGACCGCAACGGGTCTGGCCTTGACATTCTGCGCGTCACGGGCCGTGCGCGACGGGTGGCGTTCCCCAACGACCCCGATCGGTCCGAAGACGACGACTGACGAACTGAGTGCGACAGCCCGGCCTGCGCGATGAGGCAGGGCTGTCGCACCCACACCTTACGACGGTTCGATCTGGTACGACCCACATGACTCGACGGAACGGCTGCCGTCAGCGCCGTGGTCTGTGCTCAACGACGAAGTCCGCTTCCGGGGTGCAGCTGACATCCGCCTTCGGCGAAGGTCAGAGTCAACCTTCGGTCCTGCGATCAGAGTAGATCTAGCACTACTCAAGGACGATCCGAGGGAAGTAATACGACACCACCCAGTTTGGCACGTCGACGATCGAGCTGATGCGCAGGTCGGCGCAGACGCTGCAGAGCATGTAGGCGTCGATCGGCGCGTAGCCGTAGCGCTTGCTCAGCAGTTCGACCATGTCCGAAACTGCCATGCGCGCGCCGGCCATGAGATCCGGACCAATGCCGGTCGTTACTTCGTAGCCCTTCTTGTCGAAGTGGTCGGTGACCGGACCTTGCGTGACGTAACGCGGAGAGCGCAGCCGAGCGCCCTTCACGAGCTCGAATTTCAGGGCGACGTCGATCGGGCTCTCGATCGCCGTCCCGCAGACCTCGCCGTCGCCCTGCGCCGCGTGGGTGTCGCCGACCGAGAACAGTGCGCCTTCGACCTCGACAGGCAAGTAGAGCTCGGTGCCGGCGCAGATGTCGCGCGCATCCATGTTGCCGCCGACGTTGCGCGGCGGGATGATGCTGTGCAGTCCGGGCTCGGCCGGCGCAACGCCGATCGTTCCCGTGAACGGCCGCAGCGGCACGCGGCCGCCCGGCCCGTACATCGCTGGCGTCAGTGCAGGGTCGTAGTGCCAGTGGTGCAAGCATGCCTCGGGGAACTGGTCGGTGAGCAGGCCGAAGCCCGGAATGTTGCCGGTCCAGCCCCAGCCCGAAGGCCGTAGCGAAAGGACCGTGACCTTGAGGGCGTCGCCAGGCATCGCACCGTCAATCCAGACAGGTCCGGTCACCGGATTGACCCGACCGAGGTCCAGCTTCTCGAGATCCGCGGCCGTGGACGTCTTCGTGAGCTGGCCAGACGAAGCGTCGATGGTCTCGAACTGAACGCTTTCGCCGGGGGCGATCCGCAGGCAGGGCTTGAACGCGTTGTTCCAGCCGTGATGGATGTGGTCGCGATGAATCGTGTGGCCGGCGAACTCGCCCATGGCTCGACTCCTCAGACAGCGACGGTCAGCGCGCCGTCGACGACCAGGTTGGTTCCCGAGATGCGGCTTGCTGCCGGACTTGAGAGGAACACGACCGCATTCGCCACTTCGGCCGGTGTGCCGAACTTGCCGGTCGGATTCGCCTTCAACGTCGAGGCGAACAGGTCCGGCATGTTCTTCTCGATCGTCTGCCAGATGCCCCCGTCGAAGTAGGTATTGCCGGGCGACACGCAGTTGACGCGGATGCCCTTGCCGACGAGCTGCCGACTCAGACCCTTGGCGTAGTGGATGAGCGCAGCCTTGATCGCGCCGTACGAGCCGGCCGCGAAGTCAACCTCGAAGCCCGAGACGCTCGAGATCAGAACGATCGACGGTCCGCTCGACTTCTCCAGAAAGGGAACGGCGGCGGCAACGGCGTTGACGGTGTGCATCATGTCGGTCCGGAACGACTTCTCCCAGCTCTCTTCGTTGTCGCCGACAGCAAGTGCGCTCACATTGCAGACAAGGGCGTCGATGCCGCCGAGCTTGCGTGCACTTGCAGTGACCCAGTCCCCCAGCGCAGCGCCGTCGGCCACGTCGAGCGCTTGCCCGAAGGCGCGCACGCCTCGGGCCTCGAGCGCTCGCACCGCCTCAGAGACCTCCTCGGCTTTGCGCGCGCAGATCGAGACGTTTGCGCCTTCGGTAGCGAAGGCCTCCGCCACTGCCCGGCCGATGCCTCGGCTTCCCCCAGTGACGACGGCGCTCTTGCCCTTCAGACTCAAGTCCATGCGACGCTCCTCCTTGGATGGTGCAATTCTGAGCGGCGACGGTGCCGGTGTAAACGCCGCGCGAGCGCTCCCCGCACGGACAACGCAATTCCCAAAAGCCGACCCTGAGCAAAGTCGGCAAATGGCCGAAAGGGGCCCCGGCGCGGTGTTGCCTTAGCACCTTCTTGGCTCACACCGCTTCTATGTCGCGGGCCGCGACTGTTCATCGAACAGCTCGAGCCTCCCTCACCGCCGCGCGCGGAAGCGCGGTCCGGGCCTTGACGAGTTCGGGTGGCTGGCCTGGATCACGGCTGCACCTGACAGAATCGTTCTCCCAAGGCAATCCGAAAGGAACGCGATGGCACGCCGTGACGACGACGTGCGCTTCGATCCGGAGCGCTGCAGCGCCAGCGCGCTGGCCCGGGCCATCGGCGATGGGAAGCTGAGCGCCCGCGACGCGTGCGAGGCCGCGATCGCCCGCATCGAGGCACGCGACCCCCGAATCAACGCGGTCGTCGTTCGCGACTTTGAGCGAGCGCGCGAGCAGGCGAGCGAGCGCGACACGCGGCGAGAACGCGGCGAGCGGCCGCCGCTCCTCGGCGTGCCGATGACGGTCAAGGAGGCGATCGACGTCGCCGGGCTGCCCACGACCTGGGGTATCGCGCCGTTTCGCGACTACAAGGCGAAGGAAGACGCGGTGCTGGTGCAGCGGCTGAAGGCTGCCGGCGCTGTCATCCTCGGAAAGACGAACGTGCCGGTCGCTCTCGCCGACTGGCAAAGCTTCAACCCCATCTACGGCCGTACCGTCAATCCCGTCGACCCGTCGCGCAGCCCCGGTGGCTCGTCGGGCGGCTCCGCGGCGGCGCTCGCCGCCGGCATGGTCGCCATCGAAGTCGGATCGGACATCGGCGGATCGCTGCGCGTCCCGGCCACGTTCTGTGGCGTCTTCGCGCACAAGCCGACGTTCGGCTTGGTGCCAAACCGCGGGCATGGCTTTCCGGGGACCGACGGCGGAGGTGTCGAGCTGGCGGTCGCCGGGCCGATGACTCGCCATGCCGCCGATCTCGAGCTCGAGCTGGCCGTCATTGCGGGCCCGGATGTCGATGCCGCAACGGGCTACCGGCTGGACCTGCCGCCTGCACGCCCGCACGATCTCGCCGGAGCGCGACTGCTCTTCCTCGACGCGCATCCGAAAGCGACGACGAGCAGCATCCTGACCGATGCGGTTGCCCGCGTCGCCGAGGTCGCCGCACGCGCTGGCGCCGAGGTCTTCCGGCACAGTGACCTACTTCCCGATCTGAGTGCGGCGCATGCTGCCTACACCGAGATGCTCGGAGCGATCTTCACGCGCGGTTCGCCGACGGCCAAAGACGTCATCTCGGCGCACCGCTGGATGGAGTTGCTGGACGCCCAGTTTCGGCTCCGACGCCAATGGCGCGCGCTCTTCGCTCGATTCGATGCCGTGGTCGCACCCGCGTTCGGCACCGTTGCGTATCCGCACGTCGACAATCCCAACGATCCGGGCGCGGTGCTGCAGATCGATGGCAAGTCGACGCCCTACTTCGACCAACTCGCGTGGCCGGGCGTCGCCACGTTTTCGGGCTTGCCGGCGACCGCCGTTCCGGTTGGAGCGACGAGCGAAGGCCTGCCGATCGGCCTGCAGGTGATCGGTGGCTTTCTTCAGGATCGAACGGCGATCACGATCGGCACCTGGCTTCACGGTCGGGCAGCCGAGCGCGGCTGAACCCGGACCGGCCGGTCACCACCTAGCCCCTGGCCGTCAGCGGACGGCCTTTAGAGTCGCACATCGTCCGGCCGGGAGTGGACGATCGGCAACGCCGGATTTTCGGAGCACGGATCGCCGCAGCACGCCCAGTTGCGATCCTCGAACGGTGCGTGTCCACTCACCCCAGAAGCTGCACTTCGTGGTCGAGCGCCTGCCAGCCCTCGCAGCGCGAGCGAACGGGACTGCCGATCCTGCGGCATTTCGCCCCGGGTCACTCGCGCCTGGATCCGCCGCCGCCGGACAGTCATGCTCAGGCCACCCAGACCCGCCATCAAGAGCGCCCAAGCGCCAGGCTCCGGCACGGACAGCGCGTTGTGCTCGCCGCAACGAGCAACGCAATTGCGCGAACGCGAACGCAAGAGATCACTTGTCGCTCCGCTCAAAACAGATACTGCGCCGCTGCCTGCACTCGATTGAGAGTGCCACTCTGGCCGTTCTGGACCTCGCGCGATGCGTGGATGAATTCCACGCCCAGATTCGTCTTCGCCGTCGGGCTCCAGATCAGGTTCAGGTGTGCCGACTCGGCACCTCGGTTGACGCTGCCTGCCGTGCCGTCGGGATTGTCCGAGCGGAGCGCCGAGAGTGCGATCGTCGAGCGCAGGTTGGGCGTCCAGAAGTGTCGGTACGCGGCCATGGCGAGCCACTGCGTCGGCAAGACCAGGCGATCGTTCGCGTCGAGCACGGCGTCCGGGAAAAATCCGATCGAGTAGCGTCCGATCGCGTTCCCGTAGTACGCCGAGAAGCGCAAGTCATCGGCGTGCAAGAGCGGAACGACGCCGTTCACGCCAACGGCACCTCCCCACTTCTGATCGCGGCTCGCCGGAGCGCTCGCCGAGTCGACCCGCAGCTGGCGCGCGAGCCCGGCAATCGAATAGTTGCCCCAACGGGTGGCGAACTTGACGTTGCCGGCGATGTCGGGGTAGCGATCGTCGTCGGCGCGAAACGAATCGCCGTTCGGCAGCGCCACGACGGTCTCTGGATTCTCGAGCGCGATCGACCACTCGCCGCCTGAAAACGGTTGCGTCCAGCGCACCTGCGCCTGGCGCGCGAAGATCACGCCGGCGGGGCCGCCGAAGTCGACCGTCTCGGGATACGTCGCGACATCGGACGCCGTCGTCCAGGTCTGCCCGGCGAGAAGGTGGCCGAGCGTCCCGTAGGCATGGCGAACGCGCAAGCCGTGCGAGTTCGAGACGCTCTCGTTGCCGCTCGCCCCGAAGAGGTCGAACTCGAGGTAGGTCTTCGCGTCGCCCCAGCTGCTCGGGGTGTTGGTCTCGAGGAAGAAGCGCGACTGGCGAGCGTGGAGCTTGACCTGGTTGCGCTCGTTCGCGCCCGCGTTCGGGCCGACCGGAACAGCGCCGGCCTCGTACTCCAGGTCTGCGGTGCTGCCGACGCCGGCGCTCTTGTCACTGAAGACCGCATCCAGCTTGACGTAACCGCCGAGCTTCACGGACGTGTTCGAGCCGGGCAGCTTGAACGACCCCGGGATGTCGCCGCCGGTGACTGCGTTGCTCGCAGCAGCCGACGGCGGTGCGGCGCTCTGCCGCTTCTCGATCTCTTCCATCTTCTTCGTCAGCTCGTCGAGCTGGGTTTGCACGTCCGGGGCGGCGCCCGCATGGGCGCCGATCGCAAGCTGCATCAGGAGCCCCGCCGCAGCGAGGCTCCATGCCGTCGATCTGGAAAGGAGGTTCATACGGCCTTCAATGGAGTGGAGGGGCGCCGCCATCGGACGCGTCGCTAGCGAGCCGCGGTGTCGGTCGCCTTCGCTGCGCGCTGCAGCTGCGCCGCGTAGAGCGCGCGCTGCTTGGCGTAGCGCTGCGGAAACTCCTGGCTGAGGGTCATGCCGCCTTCGCCGGCCGCGACCATGTCGCCGTTGCGGATCGCCTGGAGTGTCTCGGCGACGACTTCCTCGCGCGTGCGCCCCGGCGCAACCGCGACCGTCGGGTAGCGCTGCGGGAACTCGTCGCGCAGAGTCATCCCGCCTTCGCCGGCGGGGACGATCGTTCCTTCGCGCATCGCCGCGGCCAGCTCGGTCCTGACCTCCGCTCGGGTCTTCGTCTCGACGGCGACATGCGGGTAGCGTTGCGGATAGAGCTCGTTCATCTTCAAGCCGCTGTCGCCGCCGGCGAGGACGTCGCCGGTGCGGATGGCCTCCTTCAGCTCCGCCTTCACTTGCTCCCGAGTCTTCGGAGCTTCGGCGTGGGCGACAGATGCGATCGCTGCAAGCAGCAGCCATGACGTGGTGGTACGGGCGAGGTTCATGTCGGTTCCTTGGTGGCAGATGGATCGCTGGAGAGGTCGAGACGTCCTCGGGCCTCGCCGACATGACTGCGCGTAGGGCGGCGCGATTCCGCGAATGCGCAAGGTCGCTGCGAACGTCAGGGACTTCGCTGCGCCTTGGAATAGAGTCGTCGGCCGTTCGGTCTTGACCCGCCTGGCGCCGGTTCAAGCGACACGCAATACCCGAGCTGATCGCAAGGATGTGGAATAGATCGCGCGGTATCCAGGTCTTGCCAGCTGAGGAGACCAGACATGGGTGATGAGGAGAACTGGCGCCGCTTCGAGCAGCTGGCGATGCCGCATCTCGATGCCGCCTACAACTTGGCGCTTTGGATCACGCGCAACACGGACGATGCGCAGGATGTCGTTCAAGACGCGCTCATGCGGGCGATGCGCTACATCGGGAGCCTTCGCCTCGAAAGCGCCCGTCCTTGGTTGCTCCAGATCGTCCGGCACACGTGCTACACGTGGCTGAAGGAGAACCGTCCGCAGGAGAAGGTCTTGCTCGACGACCCGGAAGACGCCTGGCGCGACCTGGCCGACGCGAGTTCGACCGAGCCTCCCGCGATCGCCATCCGCAAGGCCGAGCGCGCGCAGATCAACGCCGCGATCGCTGCGTTGCCGGTCGGCTATCGAGAGGTGTTCGTCCTCCGTGAGCTCGAGGAGCTCGCCTACAACGACATCGCTCGCATTGCCGAGATTCCGATCGGCACCGTGATGTCGCGTCTGGCACGCGCCCGCGCTCTGATGCGGGCCGCGCTGGCGCCAGCAACGCGGCCGGCGCTGCGCACGGTGCCGCGACCGGCGCAGACAGGACAGAAGCCATGAACTTGAACGATGACTCCTGGAAGCTCAACGCCTTCGTCGACGGCGAGCTCGACCTCGCGGGTCAGCTCGAGATCGAACAGCGCATGGAGCTGGACGACGCATTGCGGCAGCAAGTCGAGACCCTTCGTGCGCTGAGCGTTGCCGTGCGCGGCAAGGCCGATCGGCACGAGGCGCCGGCGGCGCTGCGCAGCCGCATCTCTGCGATGAAGCACGCCATTCGACCGCAAGCGCCGACCACCGCCCGGCGCGCGCAGTCAGCCTTGGGGCCGGTCGCGACAGCGCTCGCCGGTTGGCTGAGCTGGCGACCGCTCGTGACGTCGATGGCCGCCGCGGCCGTGCTCGCGGTGACTCTGAACGTGGCGCTGCTGCAGTCTTCGAAGCAGGAGCGGCTCATGGACGAAGCGGTCGCGAGCCATGTGCGCTCGACCGTGGGCCCGCATCTCGTGGATGTGCTCTCCTCGGACCATCACACCGTCAAGCCGTTTCTGTCGTCCAAGCTCGGTTTCTCGCCGCCGGTAGCCGAGTTGCCGCTGCCCGGCTCGGTGTTCGTCGGCGGCCGCGTCGACTATCTCGACGGCCGGCCGGTGGCCGCGCTCGTCTACCGGCAAGGCGATCACGTCGTCAACTCGTTCGTCTGGCCCGAGTCCGCGAGCGACAGCAAGCCCGAGTTTGCAACCGAGCGTGGCTATCGGATCGCCCACTGGTTGCAAGGTGGGATGCACCATTGCGTGATCTCCGACGTCAACCGAGAAGAGTTCCAGCGCGTCGTCGATGCGGTACGCGCGACCGCCGCGAGCTGACGGATCAAACGGGACGGCACGCACTGGCTTGCTCGTCAGCCGCTCCCTCGGCGCAGGCGCGGAATAAATCATCGCGGGAGCTTGTCCTGAGAGCATTGGAGGCTCTCATGAACAGCACCCATTCGCCGTCGACGCACTATCTGCTCTTTGGCTCGCTCTTCCATTCGGTTCCCTCGCTGTCCTTTCCTTGCGACCCCCACGGGCAGGTCGACATCGACGGTCTCAGCGAACGCGCCCGCGAGAACTATTTCTTCGCCCGCACGGTGGTCGGTTGCGACTACTCGATGCCGGTGGTCATCCCTGCGCTCGCTCATGCGCCACGAAGTGGCGCGTGCAGCTGACGGCGCGGTAGACTGACTTCAGGAGTGGCGTCATGGCGCAATTCGTGATCGAGCCGCATTTCCGGCTGCAGGAGTGGGTCGCGGAGGAGAAAGGCTATTTCCGCGCCGAAGGGCTCGACTACGTCTTCCGGGAGCTGATCCGATCGACCGGGGGCAAGCACCACGACCGCGGCGACAAGGTCGGAGCGTTCCAGTCGTTCGAGCGCGGTCGCGACGCCGACGTCAGCTGCGCCTGCCACTGGACCGTCAACGTCGCCGCCGCGACCGGAAAGGGGAAGCTCTACGCCGACGTCTACTCGGTCGCGCCGGCCGGGGTGTTCGTGCCGGCCGACTCGGCCGTCCGCACGCCAGAGGATCTTGCCGGCGTGCCGATCTCGGTCGGCTTCCAGTCGGGCAGCCATTACGCGACCATCCAGGCGCTCGAGCAGTATCTGCCACCCGACGAGATCAACCTCCACTTCGCCGACGGCATGCTGTTCGCGCGCATGGGGCGGCTGATCGACGGCGCGGCGCCGGCCTGCGCACTGTTCAGCGGTCCGTATTACTTCGCCGAGCAGCTTGGCTTCCGCAAGGTGATCGACACCACCTTCATGATCGCGACCATGATCACCGGCGATCCCGATCCGGAGGACCTGGAGAAATTCTTCCGTGCGCTCAAGCGCGCGCAACGCGACATCGACCTTAGGCCCGAGCTCTACACGCACTACTACAGGAACGAGTTCCCCGACCGGTTCCACGCCCGGATGGACACCCGGCGCTGGGGCCCAGGGGAGCGGATCGTGTTCGAGCGCTACACCGAGGAGGCATGGCGCGACGCGCGCGATTGGATCGCGCGCCACGGCATCTTCGCGGAGGGTGACCTCGGCTCGGGGTCGTACGTCGACGCGGTGATGGCCTAGGTCCGCTTCAGACTGACTGCGGTCGGTCGTTTTGCGGGGCCGAAGTCAGCTTCTGCTCCGCTTGCCCGCGACTCGAATCTGGTGAATGCTTTCAGGGGCGCAGATCGGCGAGCGGTTGGCTCTGACCGACCGAAGCTTGCGTCCAAGTCGGCAGGTTGCAAGCCACTAAGCGGACGTTGAGTTGCTGATCCCTTCGGCCGTTGCCGTTCATCCTTTCGGGCCATCCGTTCCGTCGCGCGCCAACTCGGCGGGCGGGTTCAATGCAGCTTCGCTCGCCTTCACCACCCGCAGCGCGTACGCGCGGCCAATCGTTGCGCAGGCGAAAAAGTAGCTGTTCCTGGCCCGTTCGCTCAAGGCGTCAAGATCGACACACCCTTTACTGTCGCACGGGAACGTCAGCGAGCGACCTTCCCGGAGCAGTGATCGGAACTTGATCTCGAATCCGGTAGCAGCTGGCGTCGAAGAAGTCTGCGACATGGTCGTGTCCCGCGGCCGGCAAAGGCCGCGCTGGCTGGTGCTGGCTCCATCGGATCAGCGCATCACCGCGTCCGCGGCGGTGGCTGACGAGGACCGATGTTTCGCCTCGACGCGCGCCGCTTGGATTCCGGCGATTGGTTCTCCGCGCCCGCGTCGATGCGTCTGTCTTCAGACCGGCGGGCTGCCGTTGCTATTCCCGTGACTCGTCTTTGCCAGTGGCTTGCGCAGTGGCATTTGACGCGGCAAGGAATTTCTTCATCGATGAGGCGGTCTTGCTGATGCAGGGTCGACAGGCTCTTGCACTCACGGCATGAGTTGTGCCGCCTTGCCTCTCTACTGATGTCCGAAGGAATGAAGATGAATCTTGCCCCAGTTACCGCCGCGGTCCTGCTGCTCGCGACGATCGGAGTTCATGGCGCCGACGCTCAGACCATGAAGACGCGACAACAAGCCAATGCCGCAGTGGCCGAGCCGATCCACGTCGGCAACGTCCCCGACAACCTCAAGGTGCCTGAGGGGAACCATGCATTCCTCGAGGGTCACGGCGTCGGCACCCAGAACTACGTCTGCTCCTTCTCCGCGTCATCGTCCTCCGGTGTTGCCTACACGCTCTTCACGCCGCAGGCCGCGCTCTTCAGCGACGATTTCAAGCAACTCACCAGCCACTTCTTCAGCCCCAGCCCGACCGAGATCAACACGAATCCGGCGGTGATCGCCCCTGGCCCGATTCGCGTCACGTGGCAGCACTCCCGCGACAGCAGCATCGTCCGGGGCAAGGTGCGGCCGGCCGATCCGAACGTTCCAGGTGATCTGGGTGATTCCTCGACGGACCCTCATTTCGTCGCAAAGGATGCGGTCGCCTGGCTAAAGGTCACGGTGACTGCAACCGCAGACGGACCCACCGGTGGCGACACGCTGACGAAGACCACCTTCGTCCAGCGGCTGAACACCGCCGGGGGGCTCGCACCGAAGACAGGCTGTGACTCGCCCGCCAACCTCGGCAATCAGGCGTTCGTGCCTTACACGGCCGACTACTTCTTCTACACCGACCAATAAGGAAGCCTCGGACCACGGAAACCGGATTGCCCGTATGGATGTGCCGCTGGTCAGTCACATCGGGACCTGTGTCGCTCGGGGGTCGGCCAGGCATGGAGCGGCGAAGGTCGCTCCGCTCTTGGCGGTCATCATGGCGCTGTCGTCGTGCGGTGGTGCGCCGGACGCGGGCGAAACACCGAGGTGGGCAGCGGCGCCCGACTCCGCAGACCATGCGACGGTGCTCGCGGCATCGGCCCCCCAGGCGCCACCTGTCGGCGCCTCGGGTGCTGCCGTCGTGGACGTCACCCTTCCCCGCGGATCGACAATGCCGCCGGCGTCGCCTGCCGCCTACGACATTCGACTGTTGGATCAGAACGGTTGGCCCAGGGAAACCTTCGAACTCGTCCCGGTTCGCGGCGCGGGCTATCAGACTGTGCACGCAGTCGTCGTGCTGCGCGGGTCGGGCGCACTGTCACCGGTGGCTGGCGTGCAGCCGTATTGCGCCACTCCGTTGCATTGCGAATACGTGCCACCACGCACGGCCAATTACGCCGAGCGGTACACCATCTCGCTGAGCGACGACTCGGTCGCTCGGTTGAGTACGACGAAGGACATGATCGCGATCAACGCCCGAAACATCGCGGTGGAGCGGCCTTCGATCGTCAGCGTGACGTTGACCGTCGATGGACAGCCGCCGGTCACGAAGCAGATCACCTACGCGATGCTGCCCGGTTGACGGAATCGTGTCGACCAGCATCGGCGCGTTCCGCGCTGGGCGAGCCTTATGGTGCCGACGCAGGCTTGCGTTGCACCGGCCGGCCCGCCGACTGCCAGCCGTCGATGCCGCCGCGCAGATAGCGCGCATCGAGTCCCGCGGATCGCATCCGCAACGCGGTCGCGCGGCCGACCTCGTGGCCGTACACGCAGTACACGACGAACGCTCGATCCTTCGGCAGCTCTGCGGCCCATTGGCCCACCGCTGCCGGATCCAGCCACCGCGCTTGCGGCAGCATGGTCTCGGCCTGCTCGAACGCGCCGGCGCGCCGCACGTCGACGACGACTGCACCGCCCGCGTCCTCCGCGTCCGCTCCGATCGCATCGGTCGCGGCGTGGACGGCCGCCTGGTACCGCGCGTACACGCCGGCCCAGTCGATGTTCGTCATGAAGGCATCGACGTAGGCCGCCGCGGTTGCGCCGTAGTCCATGTGATACGCGTGCTCGTACATGTCCAACGCGAGAACGGGAACGCCCCCGGCGAGACTGTGCGTGTGATCCGCGCACCATTGGTTCACGAGCGTGCCGTCGCGCGGCTGGAAGCAGAGCAGCACCCACCCCGAGCCACCGCCGAGCGCCTTGCCCATGGCGATGAACTCGTCGCGCCAGCGCTCCACGCTTTGGAAGTTCGCCTCAAGCGCCAGACGCATCGGCGGCGCCATCGTCGCCCCGTCGCCGCCGAGGCCGGCGAAGTACAGCTCGTGGAGAACCATCGAGTTGGTCGCGATCAGCTCCTCGCGCTTGATGCCGTTCAGGACGAAGCCGGCGGTCTGGCCGAACGGCATCGACGCGAGCTCGGCGCGGATCGCATTCAAGCGGTTGACCGCGCCGCCGTAGTTGTTCTCGTGGTGGCTCCGGAGCAGCTTCTCCGACAAGCCGTGCAGCGTGCCCGGATCGAACGGCAGATCGACACGGCGAGCGTTCATGGGTTCTCCTCGAAGGGGCGTGGGACGCGCAGTCGGGCGGAGCAGGGAATCCTGGACAGCCGATGTAGATGATGCTACATTGCTGTCGCGTCATTTACAAGGCGGCGATGGCGACCCTTTCGAGCCCGCGCGTTGCGCTCCTCTATCCCGGCGATCGCGAGGCGCGCGATCGGTCGGATCCGGACGCGAGTCGCTTCGCGGCGCTCTTCAAGGCGTTTCGAGACGGCGGCATCGCGGCGGAGCCTGCGGTCTACCGCGACGACTTCGCCGCCGAAGTGCAACGTCAGCTCGAGCAACTCGATGGCGTTCTTGTCTGGCACAACCCGATCGAGGGCGGCCGTTCGCGTCGGACTCTCGACGCGATGCTGGCCGCCGTCGCGTCGCAGGGTGTCCTCGTCAGCGCGCACCCGGACACGATCCTGCGGCTCGGCACCAAGGACGTCCTCCTCGCTACGCGCGAGCTGCCGTTCGGCAGCGATTCGCACTCCGTTGTCGACATCGCGGCGCTGACCTCGCGCGTGCACGAGCGCCTGGACGCCGGCCCGCGGGTCCTCAAACAGCATCGTGGACACAGCGGCATCGGCGTCTGGCGGATTGAGCGAACCGGCGCGGATCGCTACAAGCTCCGCCATGCCCAGCGCGGCGCGGTCGAGGAGGAGGTCGACTTCGCCACTGTCGTCGCGCGCCTGCAGCCGTACTTCGAGGGCGGCGCTCACATGATCGATCAGGCATGGCAAGCGCGTCTGGTCGAGGGCATGACGCGCGCGTATCTGGTCAAGGACCGGGTCGCGGGCTTCGGCCATCAGGCGATCAATGCGCTCTTTCCGGCCACCGCCGGCGATGCGCCGCCGCCACCGGGGCCGCGGCTCTACAGCGGGGCCGACGATTCGCGCTTCCAGGAGCTGCGGCGCCGCCTCGAGGGCGGCTGGATCGAGATGCTGTGCGCGCGTGTCGGCGTCGATCCCGCCCGGGTGCCGCTGCTCTGGGACGTCGACTTCCTGTTCGGCGAGCGTGGCGAGCACGGGCCCGAGCGGTACGTGCTCTGCGAGATCAACGTGAGCAGCGTGTCGCCGTTTCCGGACGCGGCGATCCCTCCGCTCGTCGAGGCCACGCGCGAAGCCTTGTCGATCGGTCGTTGACGTGACGAACGAAAGCGCGCCCGACTGGTTGCTGCTCGTGATCTCGCTGCCGACGGGCAGCGCGACGGCGCGGATGCGCATCTGGCGCGGGCTGAAGAGCCTGGGGTGCGTTGCCCTGCGCGACGGCGCCTACCTGCTGCCGGGAGGCGAGGACCGCGAGCCGGCGCTGCGCGAGCTCGGCGACGAGTGCACGCGCGAAGAAGGCGTCGCCTGGCTGATGGCGGTGCAACCGCGTTCGAGCGAAGAGGAGGAAGCGTATCGCGCGCTCTTCGATCGCAGTGCGGAGTACGGCGAGCTTCGCCGGAGCTGGAAGGAGGCGAACCGGTCGATCAAGGCCATCACGCCGGCCGAGCTGGTGCGGCTGCAGCGCAGGCTCCAGCGCGAAGTCGAGGCCGTGCGAGCGATCGATTTCTTCCCCGGCGACGCCAGCGCCGAAGCGGAAGCGGCGTGGCTGGATTTCAACCGGCGTCTCGAGCAGCTGCTCTCGCCCGACGAGCCGCACGAGCGCGCGGGCGCGATCCCGCGGCTCGATCCGGCGGCGTACCGCGGCCGCACGTGGGCCACCCGCCGTCGACTCTGGGTCGACCGCGTCGCCAGTGCCTGGCTGATCCGTCGGCACATCGATCCCGACGCCAGATTCAAGTGGCTCGCGCGACCCTCGGACTGCCCGAAGAGCGCTCTCGGATTCGACTTCGACGGCGCGACCTTCACCCACGTCGGCGATCGCGTCACCTTCGAGACGCTCGTCGCCAGCTTCGGTCTCGACGACGATCCCGCGCTCGCCAGGCTCGGCGCGCTCGTCCATCAGCTCGACGTCGGCGGCGAGCCGGTGCCCGAGGCGACGGGTTTCGAGGCGGTCATGGCCGGCGCCCGCGAACGCCTGGACGACGACGATGCGCTGCTGGCAGAGATGAGCACGGTGCTCGATTCGCTGTACACGCACTACGCGCGAGCCGCCGCAGGGTCGACGCCATGAGCACCCTGCCGAGCGAGAACGTCGAGCCGATGTCCGTTGCCGCCGCCTCGCCGAGCTACACCCGCTGGCAGCTCGTGCGCTACATGCTCGGCTTGGGAACGTGGGGCTTCGGCGGACCGGTGGCGCTGGTCGGCTACATGTACCGCGATCTCGTCGAGCGGCGGCGCTGGATCGCCGAGAGCGACTACAAGGAGGGCATGGCGCTGGCGCAGCTGATGCCCGGGCCGCTCGCCGCGCAGCTGGCGATCTATCTGGGCTACGTTCACTACCGGGTGATCGGCGCCACCCTCGCGGGCGTGGCATTCGTCCTGCCCTCGTTCGTGATGGTCGTGATCCTCGGCGCTGCCTACGCCGCGTACGGCGGCATCGCGTGGATGCAGGCGGTGTTCTACGGCGTCGGCGCGGCGGTGATCGGCATCATCGCCATGAGCGCGTGGAAGCTGACGACGAAGAACATCGGCAAGGACGCGCTGCTCTGGGCGATCTTCGCCGTGAGCGCGCTCGTCACGGTGATCACGCACTCCGAAGTCGTGTGGCTCTTTCTCGGCGCCGGGATCGTGGTCTGGCTGTGGCGCGTGCCGCCGGACTGGCTCCAGCGCGGCAAGCTCCATTCGGTGGCCGGGCCGCTGGCGGCACTGCTCGGCACCGAGACCGTCGACTGGCACAAGCTCGGCCAGATCGGCGCCTACTTCGCGTATGCCGGCAGCTTCGTGTTCGGCAGCGGGCTCGCCATCGTTCCGTTCCTGTACGGCGGGGTGGTGAAGGAGTACGGCTGGCTCACGGATCGGCAATTCGTCGATGCGGTCGCCGTTGCCATGATCACTCCCGGGCCGGTCGTCATCACCACGGGCTTCATCGGCTATCTCGTCGCGGGCTTCTGGGGTGCCGTGGTCGCTGCGCTCGCGACGTTCGTGCCGTGCTATCTGTTCACGATCGTTCCCGCACCGTACTTCAAGAGGCACGGCAAGCGCCCCGCGATCGTCGCCTTCGTCGACGGCGTGACCGCGGCAGCGATCGGCGCAATCGCCGGTGCGGTCGTCGTCATCGGGCAGCGCTCGATCACCGACTGGATCACGGCAGCGCTCGCCGTCGCCACCGCCGCCTTGCTGTGGCGCTACAAGAAGCTGCCGGAGCCCATCATCGTGGTCGCGGCTGCGCTGATCGGCCTGCTCGTCCATCCGCTCGTCTCACACGCCTGAAAGGAGGCCCGCAATGAAGCCATCCATCGTCGGAGCCGCTGCCGCGGCGATCGCTGCGACCGGCGTCGCGCAGACGGTCGACTTCAGCGGCGAAGCGATCGGCGCGATTCCCGCCGGGTGGGTTTGCGGCGTCACGGGGAAGGGTGCTCCGAAGTGGGCGGTGTCCACCGACCCCGTCGACAAAGCCAACGTTCTTCTGCAGAGCGGCAGCGGCACGTTTCCATGGTGTGTCAGGAGAGGCACCGCGCTGGTCGACGGCTCGGTCGAGACGACCTTCAAGCCGATGGCCGGTCGCGAGGACCGCGCCGGCGGCGTCGTCTGGCGCTGGAAGGATGGCGACAACTACTACGTCGCGCGCGCGAACGCGCTCGAGAACAACGTCTCGCTCTACTACACCGAGCGCGGCAGCCGCAAGACGCTGAAATACGTCGATGCGCCCGTTGCGGCGGGCGTCTGGCACAAGCTGCGGGTTGACTTCGCGGGCACGCGAATCACCGTGTCGCTCGACGGCAAGCGCTACATCGACATGGATGACGCGCACATCGCCGGTGCCGGAGCAGTGGGTGTCTGGACCAAGGCCGACAGCGTCACCGCCTTCAGGGACTTCTCGTTCACCGCAGTGGGCCGTTGAGGTTGCAGCGCACGCCCGTTGCCCGAAGCGCTAGTGCCGATGCTCGTGGTGAGCGTCCGGAACGTGCGCGTGGGCGTGACGCGCCGGCTCGTGACGATGCCAATGGCTGTGCGGACCGCTCGGCATCGGATCGTGCCGGTGGGCGTGGTGGCCGTCGTCGTGTCCATGCGCGTGCTCGTGCTCGAGCGCCTCGTGCGCGTGCTCGTGCGCATGCGATTCGGCGAGGTGAAGCACGACGCCCGTCAGCATCAGCGCGCCTGCGAAGGCCGTGAGCAAATCGGTCGAGCGATCGCCGATGGCCATCGCCACGCCGGCGCCGATGAAAGGCGCGAAGGCGAAGACCGAACCGGTTCGGGCCGCCCCGAACGCACGTTGCGCGAGCAGGTAGAAGCGGAGACTCAGGCCGTACCCGGTCGCTCCAATCGCCAGCAGCGCGGCCGCTGCACCCAAGCTGGGGAGCGGCTCACGCAGCAAGAACGCGCCCGCGGCGGTGAGCATCGTGCCCAACGAAGCTTTTGCCAGCACGACCTGTCCCGGGTCGCGCTCTGCGAGGCCGCGTGAAATCGCGTTGTCGACGCCCCAGGCGGCTGTGGCCAGCAACACCGCTGCGAGACCGATCGCGCTCACGCCACCCGCGGCGCCGGCGTCGAGCACGAGCACGACGCTGCCAAGCACGAGAAAGCCCATCGCCATCCAGACTCGACGGTCCATGGATTCCTTGTAGAGTATCCGTGCGAGGAGCGCTGTGAACGACGCTTCCAGCGTCAGCATCAACGATCCGCTCGTCGCACTCGTGCGCTGCAGTCCCCAAGCGAGAGCCACGGGCCCCAACGCGGCGCCGAACGCCGCCATGAGGGCGAGGCGCGGCACATCCGATCGACGCAAGGCGGCTTCACGCGCTGTCGGACGACGCAGCAGGGCTCCGGCCAGCGCTGCTCCAGCGTAGAGGAGCGCTCCGGTCGTCAGCGCTCCGACGTGCGCGCCGGCTCGCTGCACTAGCGGTGTCGTCACGCCAAAGAGTATCGCCGCGAGCAAAGCAACCGTGGCGCCCCTCACGGCAGGAAAGCTCGTCGCTGTCATCATGCGTCCAAGAGTTCTAGCACGTCCCCTTCTTGAAGGCGTGTGTTCGCGCGATCGAATGGCTGTCGTCGGTGATCCACGGGGAGAAGAGCAAGCTCGCGGCTCCGCGGTCGAGGTCTTGCTCGCCTTTCTGAAGCTCGGGCTGACGTCGTTCGGCGGGCCCATTGCGCACCTCGGCTACTTCCGCGCCGAGTTCGTCGAGCGCCGACGCTGGCTGGATGATCAGCGCTATTCGGACCTCGTGGCGCTCTGCCAGTTCCTGCCCGGACCGACGAGCAGCCAGGTCGGCATGGCGCTCGGCCTCGGTCGCGCCGGATGGCCCGGAACGCTGGCCGCGTGGTGCGGCTTCACGCTGCCGTCGGCCGTGGCGCTCATCGTGTTCGCGTATGGCGTGTCGCGTTGGGCCGGCGTGGCGTCCTCGGGCGCCGTGCACGGGCTCAAGGTCGTCGCCGTGGCGGTCGTCGCGCAGGCCGTCTGGGGCATGTCGAGGACGTTGTGCCCGGACCGCTTGCGCGGCGGGCTGGCGGTGCTGGCGGGCCTGCTCGTGCTCGTCATGCCGACCGCGCTCGGCCAGATCGCGGCGATCGCGCTCGGCGGACTGGTCGGCGCCGTCGCAGTCCGCTCGAACGAACTGCCGCCGGCGCAGCATCTGGATTACGAGGTCAGCAAGCGGGTGGCAGGGACGATGCTCGCCGTGTTCGTCGTGCTGCTCGTTCTGCTCCCGATCGCGGCGAGCAACAGCGGCGCGATGCCGTTGGCCGCGGTCTCCGTGTTCTACAAGGCCGGTGCCCTGGTCTTCGGCGGCGGACACGTGGTGTTGCCGCTGCTGCAGGCGGGCGTGGTCCCGACCGGGTGGGTGAGCAACGACGCGTTTCTCGCCGGCTACGGCGCCGCGCAAGCCGTCCCCGGCCCGTTGTTCACGTTCGCAGCCTACCTCGGCGCCGCGATGCCGGAGCCGTTGGGAGGATGGAGCGGCGGCCTGCTGCTGCTGCTCGCCATCTTCTTGCCCGCGTTCCTGCTCGTGATCGGTGTGATGCCGTTCTGGGAAACGCTGCGCCGGCACCGATCGGTCCAACAGGCGCTCGCGGGAATCAACGCTGCCGTGGTGGGCGTTCTCGCTGCGGCGTTGTACGACCCGGTGTGGACGAGCGCGATTCGCAGCAAGGCCGACTTCGGCCTGGCGCTCGCGGCGTTCGGCCTCCTGGTCTTTGGTCGCGTGTCGCCGGTGGTCGTCGTCGGGGCTGCCGCGCTTGCAGGGTGGGTGCTGGCGCGCTGATGGCGGCGCTTCCGGGCGCTGGCCGCCTCAGTGCTGCGCGCTGGCTGTCTTGTCGAGCGCGGCGCGCAGCCCTCTGGCCAGCTTGGTCGCGTCGTCGTTCGCCCAGAAGTGCATGAAGAAGAGGCGCGGCTGCTCGGTCAACATGTGACTGTGCAGGGCGGTCACCTCGATGCCGTTCGCGCGCAAGGTCGTCAGCACCGGGTTCACCTCGTCGCTGCTCAACACGAAGTCGCCGGTGATGGCGGCCTTGCCGCCGCCGGTGGGCTGGAAGTTGATCCCGGTGGCCAGACCCAAGGGCGCCGACGGGCTCATCGCCATCCCCGCGTCGCTGACCACATCGCGGCGAGCGACGCTGACTTGATAGACGCCACCGTTGACCTGTCCCTTGCCGCCGAGGATCTGGTCGAGCCGCGCCGTCTCCAGATCGATGGCCGGCGGCGGTGACGACGAGGCCGGGACCGACAGCGGCGTCTTGCTCTCGGCAAGCGCATCTCTCAGCGCGGTCGCGATCCTGACCGCGTCGCCGTGGCCGGCGATGTGCACGTAGAACGTGGCCGGGCTGGCCCTCAGCAGGTGGTTGTGCACCGCGGTGATTTCCAGCCCGCCCGAGACCATCTTCTGCATGACGGGATTGATCTCCTGCTCTAGCAGCACGAGGTCTCCCATCGCCATGACGCCGCCCGGCATGGGCTTGAACGCCACCCAGCCTCCCAGCGCCAGCGCCGGTTTGATCGTCACTCCGTCGAGATTCACCGTGAGGTCGCTGCGGGCGAAGCCGTAGCGATGCACGTCGTCGGTGACGGCGGGCTTTCTGCCCAGCGTGTCGTCGACCTTCTGCCAATCCACTGTCTGCGCATGTGCGAAGACGCAGGCGCCGACGCCGAGCAAGCCCCAGATCGTGGTCTTCATCCGAGTCGAGTGGCAATCTACAAGCCCGAGGCCTGATTCGACGCGCAGAATCCGCGAAAGACCCGATCCGTTCGATCCGCCCGGTTCACACAATCGGGACCACCGGCCTTCGGGCCGCGCGCCGCACAGGGAGATCCGATGTCACCCGACCGCCACGATGCACTTCGTCGCCGACTACTCGCAGCCGGTCTCGGCACGGCCGCTTCCGCGAGCCTCGGAGCGTTCGCGAGGAGCGCCTCCGCGCAGGGCGCAACGTACGAGCATCCGTTCGCCAACGGCACCCGCAAGCTCGTCGCCTTCCCCGAGAAGCGTCCGCTGATCGTGCTGACGTCGCGGCCGCCGCAGCTCGAGACGCCGTTCGAGGTCTTCAACGACGGCATCATCACGCCGAACGATGCGTTCTTCGTCCGCTACCACAACGCCGCGATCCCGACCTCGATCGACCCCGACACGTACGTCATCAAGATCGGCGGCAACGCGGCGGGCAAACCCTTTCAGCTGACGCTGGCGGAGCTGAAGTCGCAGTTCAGGCCGGTCGAGATCGTCGCCGTCAACCAGTGCTCGGGCAACAGCCGCGCCTTCTTCAACCCGCGCGTCACCGGTGGCCAGCTCGGCAACGGCGCGATGGGCAACGCGCGCTGGACCGGCGTGCCGCTGAAGGACGTGCTCGCGCGCGCCGAGCCGAAGAACTCGGCGCGCCAGGTCAGCTTCGACGGCCTCGACAGGGCGGTCTTCGGCGGCGGCGACTTCGTCAAGGCGCTCGACGTCGCCGATGCGATGGACCCGGACATCCTCATCGCCTATCAGATGAACGGGGCGGACATCCCGATGCTGAACGGCTATCCCGTGAAGCTCGTCGTCCCCGGCCGCTACGGCACGTACTGGGTCAAGCACCTGTCGAACATCGAGGTCATCGATCACGCGTTCGAGGGCTTCTGGATGGCTCCGGGGTACCGTGTTCCCGACAACGATTGCGTCTGCGTCGCTCCCGGCACACCTCCGGCGAAGACGCGGCCGATCACCCGCTTCACGGTGCGCTCGTTCGTCACTTCGCTCTCGAACGGCCAACGCATCGCGGCCGGGCGTCCGACGATCGTCCGCGGCATCGCGTTCGACGGCGGCAAGGGCATCCGCGAGGTCGGCGTCTCGCTCGACGGTGGCGCGACGTGGCTGCAGTCGATGCTCGGTCCCGAGCTCAGCCGCTATTCGTTCCGCGAGTTCACGTTCGGCTTCACCCCCGTCGCCGGCCGCACCTACGACATCCAATCCTGCGCCTGGAGCCGCGGCGGCGAAGGCCAGCCGACGACCGCCGTCTGGCAGCCGGCGGGCTACATGCGCAACGTCATCGAGACGGTCAAGGTCACCGCAGCCTGAATCGCCGCACCGGAGTCATTGCCATGCCGAACCCCATCCGCCTCCTTGCTCTCTCGGCAGTCTTCGCGTGTGGCGTCGCCGCGGTCGGCGCTGCGCCCAAGACGATCGTGCTGCCCCCCGACGGGGCGCAGCTCATCCCGAGCACGCTGCCCGGCTACGCGAAGGCGCAGGCGAATTGCGTCGCCTGCCATTCGGCCGAGTACATGCTCACCCAGCCGCCGAACGCCGGTCGGCCGTACTGGGACGCGATGACCAAGCGGATGAAGACCGTCTTCAAGGCGCCGCTCAACGACGCCGACATCCCCGAGATCGTCGACTACCTGACCGCGACGTACGGCAACCAGGGCAAGTAGGTCGAGCGACCGCCGCCCGCTCAGCGCGACGGCAGCATCCAGCGCAGCATCCGCAGCAGCGGCGCCGCGTCTTCGAGGACCTGCTGCTGCGCACGGCGCACCGCGTCGTCGTGCGCCCGGCCGTCGAGCTCGCCCTCGAACGACTCGCTGCTCAGCTTGCCGTCCTCGAGCGAGACGCGCTTGGCCTTCACCTGCGTGCGGCCGCCCTGCGACGAGACGACCGTCGACGAATAGCGAAAGCTGAGGAAGCCCGATCCGTTCGCCGGCGGCGACGCCGGCACGACCGCATCCGCGTCGATCTCGCGCAGCGACGTGTTTCGCTTCGGCGTGACGGTGGTCAGCGGGTACTTGGGCATCTGGCGAGCTCCGGTGCAGGCGACGATTTTCGCCAATCCGAAGCGGCCAGCGCGGCGAGAGCCCACAAAGAAAGAGGGGCGTCCGCAACCGCGCACGCCCTCGCATCGGCTCCCGGCTAGCCCTTCACGCAGACCACCTGCTTCAGCGTGTGCACGACCTCGACGAGGTCGCGCTGGGCCGTCATCACCGCGTCGATGTCCTTGTACGCGGCGGGCGTTTCGTCGATGACGCCGGAATCCTTGCGGCACTCGACGCCCTCGGTCGCGACGCGGTGGTCGTCGAGCGTGAAGCGGCGCTTCGCTTCGCCGCGGCTCATCGTGCGGCCCGCGCCGTGCGAGCACGACGCGAAGCTCTCCGGATTGCCCTTGCCGCGCACGATGTAGCTGCGCGCGCCCATGCTGCCCGGGATGATGCCGAGCTCGCCTGCCTGCGCGCTCACCGCGCCCTTGCGCGTGACGAACACGTCCTGGCCGAAGTGGTGCTCCTGCTGGACGTAGTTGTGGTGGCAGTTGACCGCCTCGACGTGGCTCTGGAAGCCCTTGCCGATCACCGTCTTCGCGGCTTCGATCACGCGGCGCATCATCACCTCGCGGTTCAGGCGCGCGAACTTCTGCGCCCAGCCGACGGCGCGGACGTAGTCGGCGAAGTGGCGCGAGCCCTCGTCGAAGTAGGCGAGGTCGCGGTCGGGGAGGTTCGCCTGGTAGCGCAGCGCGTCCTGCTTCGCCAGCTCGATGAACATCGTGCCGATCGCGTTGCCGACGCCGCGCGAGCCCGAGTGCAGCATGAACCAGACCGCACCCTGCTCGTCGAGGCAGACCTCGATGAAGTGGTTGCCGGTGCCGAGCGTTCCGAGATGCGCGCGGTTGTTGGTCTTCGCCAGCTTCGGGTGGTCGCGGCACAGCTCGGCGAACTCGGGCTCGAGCCCGGCCCACGCGGTGTCGACCGACGCCGGCACCTTGCTCCATGCGCCGGGATCGCGCGCGCCCGGCGCGCGCCCGTGCGGCACCGCGCGCTCGATCGCGGCGCGCAGCGGTGCCAGGTTGTCGGGCAGGTCCGCGGCGACGAGCGTCGTCTTGCACGCGATCATTCCGCAGCCGATGTCGACCCCGACCGCGGCCGGGATGATCGCCTTCACGGTCGGGATCACCGAGCCGACGGTCGCGCCGATGCCGAAGTGGACGTCGGGCATCGCCGCGATGTGCTTGAAGACGATCGGCAGGCGAGCCGCGTTGGTGAGCTGGCGCTTCGCCTCGTCCTCGACCGGAACGCCGCGCGTCCACATCTTGAGCGGGACGCCGCCGGCAACTTCTTCTTCGATGTAGCAGGCTTCCATGTCGCGCGAGCACGCGAGGCGGGACGCTACGGGCGAAAGCCCAGCCGCTTCAGCTCCTCCTGCACGTCGTGCTGCGCGAGCAGCGCGCGAAACACCTTCATCGTCGGCCGCTCGAGCTTCGCGGTCGGAACGATGAAGTCGTAGTGCTCTTCCTGTAGCGGGATGAAGGCGAGCCCGTACTGGCGCGCGACGGTGTCGATCGCGACGCCCCAGTCGGCGCGTCCCTGGTGCACCGCCGCGGCGACTGCGTTGTGCGACTTCGTCTGCACGCCGTGGCCCGGCGGACGGCGCGTGCCGAGCAGCTTGTCGATCAGGACCCGCGTGCCGCTGCCGGCGTTGCGGTTGACCATCGTGCAGTCGGGGTCGGCGAGCGCGGCCGCGACCGCGTCTTGCGCGCTCTTGCCGGCGAAGCGCGGGTCGCCGGTGCGAAAGACGATGCCCTGCATCCGTCGATAGCCCGGGACGAGCGTCAGCGCATCGGTCAGCAGGTGGCGGTTGTATTCGCCCGTCGCCGGGTCCATGAGGTGCACGCTCGCGATGTCGCACTCGCCGCGCTGCGCTGCCTTCGCGCCGCCCATGCTGCCGACGTAGAGCACCTTCGGCCGCACACCGTCGCGGATCAGGCGGCCGATGATCGCGTCGAGGCCGACGCAGTGGCTGCCGATGATCACGAGGTCGGCGGGCTGCAGGCCGGAGGAGAGCAGCTGCACCTCGACCTCGGTGCCGCTGTCGACGATCTCCGTGTGCTGGTCGATGGTGATGAAGCCGTCGGCGCCGCTGAACGTCGTCACCGACCCCGAGCCCTTGCCCATCGGATACGCGCTCAGCTTGCCGTCGTTCTCGACGAGACCGACGAGCAGGTACTCGGTGCGGCCGCGCTCGGAGTTGACGCGCATCGGCAGCGTCGCCGTCACCGTCTCGCGCCGCTCCCGCGGCAAGCCGGCGAACGCGCGGATCACCGGCGCGACGAACTCGTGGAACGTGAAGATCGCCGACGTCGGAAAGCCCGGCAGGATGACGACCGGCTTGCCGTGGCTGACGGCGAGGCAGATCGGCTTGCCGGGCTTGAGCGCGACGCCGTGCGCGACGATCCCCGGATCGCCGAGCCGGCTCGCGACGCGATACGAGAGATCTCCTGCGCCCTTCGACGTCCCACCCGAAAGCAGCACGACGTCGTGCTCGAGCGCGCGCGTCAGCGCTGCGGTGAGGGCCGCTTCCTCGTCGCGGACGACACCGAGCTGCACCGGCTCGCCGCCGAGCTCGGTGACCGCCGCGCCGATGATCGCGGCGTTCGAGTCGTAGATCGCGCCGAGCGGCAGCGGCGATCCCGGCGCGACGATCTCGTCGCCGGTCGACAGGATCGCCACCCGCGGCCGCCGGCAGACGCGGACTTCGGCAACGCCGATCGCGGCGAGGACGCCGATCTCGCGCGACGTCAGCACCTGACCGGCGCGCAGCACGGTCTCGCCGCGCGCGATGTCGGTGCCGGCATAGCTGACGTTCTCGCCTGCGGTGACGGCGCGGCCGACCTCGACGATGCGCGTGCCGTCGCGTTCGGCCACGACCTCGGTGTGCTCGACCATCACGACGGCGTCGGCGCCGCGCGGCAGCATCGCGCCGGTCGCGATCACCGTCGCACGGCGCTCGCTGACGACTTCGCGCGCGACGACGCCTGGCGTCAGCAGCTCGGTGTTGAGCGCGAGCCGGCGCCGGTCTTCTTCGCCGGCGCCGAAGGTGTCGGCGGCCTGCACCGCGAAGCCGTCGACGTTCGATCGGTCGAAGCCGGGCACGTCGACCGCGGCGATGACGTCGACGCCGAGGACGCGTCCGAGCGCATCGCCGAGCGCGACGGTCTCGTGGCCGAGCGGCGCGAGCGTGAGGTGGCGGCGGAAGCGCTCGGTCGCTTCGTCGCGGCTGAGGACGCTCAGGAACTGCGTCTGGCGGCCGTCGGTGGCCGGTGCTGCATCGCTGCGCGAAGTCGTGTCCGCCATCGCTTCAAGCCGCGTCGTAGAGGTGGACCGTGACCTCGCTGCCCGGCGCGAAGCCTTCGCTGTCGGCCGGGATGACGACGAAGCCGTCGGCGCGCGTCGTCGACGACAGCACGGAGGCACCGCTCAGCGCGAGGGGCTCGACTTCGCCGTCGCGCAGGCGCACGCGGCAGTAGTCGACGCGGCCGATCGCCGAGACGATCTTGCGCGCGACGCGTGCGTTGCGTTCGACGTACGGCCAACGCTGCGGCAGGCCGCCGCGCATCCGGATGGCGCGGCCGGCGAAGAAGTCGTACGCGCACAGGCACGAGACCGGATTGCCGGGCAGGAGGAACACGAGCGTCTCGCCGATGCGGCCGCACCCGGCCGGGCTCGACGGCCGCATCGCGACGCCGTGGATCGCGAGCTCGCCCGCTTCGGCGAGGAGCCGCGGCGCGTGGTCCTCGGTGCCGACGCTCGAGCCGCCGGAGACGAGGACGACGTCGGCGCCACCGCGCGTCAGCGCGTCGCGGATGACGGCCGGGTCGTCGCCGGCGCGGAGATGCTCGTGCAACTCGCCGCCGTCGCGCGCGACGAGACCCTGCAGCATCGCCGAGTTGGCGTCGTAGATGTCGTATGTGCCTTTGGGCTGCCCGGGCGCGACGACCTCGTTGCCGGTGACGACGATGCGAACGCGCGGCCGTCGGATCGCGTCGATGCGGTCGATGCCGAGCGACGCGAGCACGCCGGCGTCCTGCGGCCGCAGCCTCCTGCCGGCGGCGAGCACGGTGGCGCCGCGCGCGATGTCCTCGCCGACGCGGCCGACGTGCTTGCCGGGGCCGAACGCCATCGAGGTCTCGATCCCTTGCGCCGTCTCGCGCACGTATTCGGCAGGGACGACCGCGTCGGCGCCGCTCGGCAGCGGTGCGCCGGTCATGATCCGCACCGCCTCGCCCGGCTGCACCGTCCCCGCGAACGGTTCTCCCGGCAGGGCGCGGCCGACGACGCTAAACGCGAGCGGGTTGTAGTCGCCTGCGCCGATCGTCTCGTCGCCGCGCACCGCATAGCCGTCCATCGCGGAGCGGTCGAACGCCGGGACGTCGGCGGTCGCGACGACGTCGCGCGCGAGGACGCGGCCGGGCGCGTCGTCGATCGCGACCGCCTCTGCCGGCAGCGCGCTCGCGTGGCGATCGATCCACTGCCAGACGTCGGCGACCTCGGCGCGACTGCTGAAGCCGCGCATGCGGACGTCGCGCGGCGGCGCGCTGCTCGTCGAATGCGCCTCCGTGCGGCGGCCTGGATCGAAGCCGGTCATGTCGTTCGCGCCGATCGTTGCTGCGGGGTGGCGAGGCATCGAGTCTATCGGGCGACCGGCGGCGTCCGGGCGGCACCTGGCATGGGGGCATCGCCGATTTGTACGCGATCACCATTCGTATATAGCGACACCCGATCTTGGCATGGGCGACCCGCCCCTTGTACTGGTGTTCCCTCTCGCGAGCGAAGCGACACCGTCGTATAACGACCTACACAACGACCGCCGCCCATGCAACCATCGCCGTCGTTCAGTGCGCCCGCCTGGCTGCGCCGCGGCCTGGTCCTTCTCGTCCTCGCCGCGAGCGCGGTGGCCGCGCACGCCGCCGACCTGACCGTCTCGGCGGCAACGAGTCTCACCAACGCGTTCAAGGAGCTCGGCCCGCTGTACGAGGCGGCCAACCCGGGCGCGAAGGTCTTCTTCAACTTCGGCGCGTCGGGCGCGCTGCTGCAGCAGATCGTCAAGGGAGGCGCGCCGGTCGACGTCTTCGTCAGCGCCGACGAGGAGACGATGGACCAGGCGCAGCAGCGGGGAGTCGTCCAGGCTGCGCAGCGCCGCGACGTCGTCTCCAACACGCTGGTCGTGATCGTCCCGGCGTCGGCGCGCAACGTGCCGAAGGCGGTGGGCGATCTCGCGCAAGCGAGCTACCAGCGCATTGCGATCGGGCTGCCGGCGAGCGTCCCGGTCGGCCGCTACACCAAGGGCGTCCTCGAGGCCGCGGGCCTCTGGTGGGCGGTCGAGCCGAAGACGATCGGCGCCAACACCGTGCGCCAGGCACTCGACTACGTCGCGCGCGCCGAGGTCGATGCCGGCTTCGTCTATGCGACCGACGCCGCTCTGATGCCCGACAAGGTCAAGGTCGCGCTCACGGTGCCGACGCCAACGCCGGTGCGCTATCCGGCCGCGCCGATCGCCGCGAGCGCGAACGCGCAGCTCGCGGCGAAGTTCGTCGAATTCCTGCAGTCGGCGCCGGCGCAGGCCGTCCTCGCGAAGCACGGCTTCGGCAAGCCCTGACGCGGCACGCTGCGATGGAGGGAGCATGGATCGCGCTCGCGCTGACGCTCAAGGTCGCCGGCTGGGCGACGGTGCTGAACCTCGTCTTCGGCATCGCGGTGGGGTTCGCGATCGCGCGCGCGCGCTTCCCGGGACGCGACGTCCTCGACGCCGTGCTGACGTTGCCGATGGTGATGCCGCCGACAGTGCTCGGCTACTACCTGCTCGTGCTGCTCGGATCGCACGGCCCGCTCGGCGCGTGGCTGATCGAGCAGTTCGGCATCCGCCTCATCTTCACCTGGCAAGGCGCGGTGATCGCGGCGATGGTCGTCGCGTTCCCGCTGGTCTTCAAGGCCGCACGCGCAGCGTTCGAGACGATCGACTCGCAGCTCGAGGACGCGGCGCGCACCCTCGGCATGCACGAGATCGCGATCTTCTTTCGCGTCACGTTGCCGCTCGCGTGGCGCGGCATCCTCGCCGGTCTGCTGCTGTCGTTCGCGCGCGCGCTCGGCGAGTTCGGCGCGACGCTGATGGTCGCGGGCAGCATCCCCGGGCGCACGCAGACGATGTCGATCGCGGTCTACGAAGCGGTGCAGGCAGGGCAGGACGATGCCGCGAACTTTCTCGTCGCGGTGACGTCGATCGTCTGCGTCGCGGTGCTGCTCGCTGCGGGGCGGCTCGTTCCCGGGCGCGTCGCGGCGCGCGGCGGTTGAGGGCGTCGCCGTGATCTGGGACGTCGAGCTGCACCGCGGGCTGGTCCACGACGGGACGAGATTCGATCTGGCAATCCGTTTTGCGAGCGAGGCCGAGCGGCTCGTCCTCCACGGCCCTTCCGGTGCCGGCAAGACGCAGACGTTGAAGATGATCGCCGGCATCGCGCGACCCGACAGCGGCCGCGTCGCCGTCGCGGGCCGGACGCTCTACGACAGCGCTGCGCGGGCGTTCCTGTCGGCGCAGGAGCGCAGGCTCGGCTACGTGTTCCAGGACTACGCGCTCTTTCCGCATCTGACGGTGCGCCAGAACATCGCGTTCGGCCTGCGGCGCGGCTGGTTGAATCCGGCACGGTCGTTCACGGATCCGGCGGTCGGGCGCTGGATCGGGGCGTTCCATCTCGACGCCGTCGCCGGTCACTACCCGCACCAGCTCTCGGGCGGCCAGCGCCAGCGCACCGCGCTCGCGCGCGCCTTGGTCAACGGCCCGCACGCACTGCTGCTCGACGAGCCGTTCGCTGCGCTCGACAAGGCGCTCGCCAAGCGACTGCGTGCCGAGTTGAAGGAGCTGCAGGAGCAGCTGCGCGTCCCGCTGCTGCTGATCACGCACGACGACGACGACCTGCGCGATCTCGCGCACGACGTCGTCCACCTGCACGGCGGTCGCGTCGTCGCCGCTGCTGCGGTCGCGGAGGCGACATGACGCCGCGCCGGCGCAAGCTCCAGCGTCGCCTCGAGCTGCAGGGCTCGGTCTGGATCTCGGTCGGCGACGAAACGCTCGGCGGCAGCGAGCGGTTCGGTCTGCTGCGCGCGGTCGCGAGCGAGGGCTCGATCACGCGCGCTGCGAAGGCCTACGGCATCAGCTACAAGTCGGCGTGGGACGCGATCGCGGCGATGAACGCGCTCGCCGGCGAAGCGCTCGTCGAAGGCAGCGTCGGCGGCCGCGGCGGCGGGTCGACGCGCCTGACCGCGCGCGGCCAGTTGCTCGTCGACCGGTTCGCGGAGATCGACGCTGCGCATCGACGCTTCCTGAAGCTGCTCGACGACCGATCGATCGACCTGAGCCATCCTTTCTCGTTGCTCGAGGTCCTGAACATGAAGACCAGCGCAAGAAACCAGTTCGTCGGCACGGTCACCTCGCTGCGCTCCGGTGCGGTCAACGATGAGGTCGAGCTCACGCTCGCCGGCGGCCAGCGCATCGTCGCCGTGGTGACGCAGGAGAGCACACAGTCGCTCGGCCTGCGCACCAAGGCGACTGCGATCGCGCTCGTCAAGGCGTCGTCGGTGGTCGTCGCGACCGACCTCGAAGGCGCGAAGGTGTCGACTCGCAACCAGTTGGCCGGCAAGGTCGGCGCGGTGACGCCCGGTGCGGTCAACGCCGAGGTGGTGATCGACCTCGACGGCGGCGGCAGCATCGCGGCGATCGTCACCCAAGGCAGCGTCAAGTCGCTCGGCCTGGCGCCGGGCAAGCGCGCGATCGCGCTCTTCAAGGCGACGAGCGTCATCGTCGCGGTGCCGGCGTGACGCCGTCGCGCACGCCGTCCTGAGGCCAAAGGCCGGCTCGACCCGGCCGATCTGGGAACTACGTCCCAGATCCCGCCATTTCGACGCATCCGTGGAACCGCCGACGGGCTCTGGATGCCTCGAAATGCGGGCATGCGCTGCTACAGTCGGCCGCGCCTCCCGCGACCTCGCGCGAGCCTGAGCCGTGCGCATCTAGACCAAGACGCATCGGGCGCCGGAGGCGACTCGACTTGGAAGCCGAGTGTCGATTCCGACTCGTTCCGGACGTCCGATGGAAGCGAGCACCAAGGCGAGAACGGAAGCCAGATGGGCATCGTTGCCTGTGCTCGAGCGCGTGCGCCGTTGGAGCCATCGCCGGTCATGGCCGGTGCTCTCGGTGTTCATCTCGATCGTCGCGTTGCAGATGCTCGTCACGGTGCTCAGCATCGACTTGATGTCCGCGGTGCGCTCGTATGTCACCGGCGAAAGTCTCTACTCGAAGGGCGAGAAGGACGCCCAGCTGCACCTGATCGCGTATGCCGAGTCGCACCGCGAAGAGGACTACAGGCTCTTCCTGAGCTCGCTCAGGATGCCGCGCGGCGATCGGATGGCGCGCGAGGAGATGCAGAAGGATGAGTTTGACGTCGACGCGACGCGCCAGTTCTATCTCGCAGGCGGCAACCATCCCGACGACATCGGTCGTGCGATCCGCCTGTTCAGATGGTTCCAGCACACGCCGTTCATGGCCAAGGCGATCGCGACCTGGACCGAGGGCGACCGGATGGTCGAAGAGATGCGGGTTCTCGCTGAGAAGGCCCACGCTCGCGTCCTCGCCGGCGATCTCCAGGCTCCCGAAGTTGTCAGCCTGAAGAACGAGATCGCGCGGATCAACGGCATCCTCACCCCGCTCGAGGCGCGCTTCGCTGCCGAGCTTTCGGACGCGGCCCGCCTGAGCGAGCGGCTGCTCATCTGGTTCAACCTCGGCATGGCGGTGCTGCTCGGGATGAGCGGATCGGCGTTCGTGAGGCGCAGCGTGCGCCTGCAGGCATCCGCGGAGGATGAAGTGAGGCTGCGGACCGAATCGCTGCAGCGCATCCTCGACTCCGCTGCCGAAGGCCTGTACGGCGTCGACGTCGCCGGACGCTGTACGTTCATCAATCGCTCAGCCTTGCAGATGCTCGGCTATCGCGCCGAGTCCGATCTGCTCGGGCGTGAAATGCACGTGCTGATCCACCATTCGGACGCGAGCGGCAGAAGGCTGCCACCCGAGCTCTCGCCGATCTCGCACTCCTACCGCGAGCAGCGCGCGCTTCACATTGCCGCCGAGGTGTTTTGGCGCTCCGACGGGACCTCGTTCCCGGTCGAGTACTGGTCGCATCCGATGCTGAGGAACGGTCGCGTCACCGGCGCGGTCGCGACGTTCTTCGACATCAGCGAGCGCGTCAACATGCAGGCGGCACTCCGCCAGGGCGAGATCCGGATGGCGGGGCTCGTCGACGCAGTCAATGACGGCGTCGTCAGCTTCGACGCCGACGAGCGGATCGTCCAGTTCAATCGCGCCGCCGAGCGGCTGTTCGGGGTCAACGCGAGCGAAGCGCTCGGCTGCAGCATCGAGCGGTTCGTTCCGCGGGGATCATTGCAGCGAGCCGGCGCCGAGCGTCGCGAGATCCGCTTCGACTACATCGAGACCGGCAAGGTCCGCGAGATCTTCGGCCGACGCGCTGACGGCTCGCAGTTTCCGCTCGAGGCGTCGCTTTCGCGCTTGGAGACCGAGCGCGGGACGCTCGTCACTGCCGTCTTGCGTGACGTGACCGACCTGCAGAATGCGCGCGCCGAGCGCGAGGCGCGCGAGGCGCTCGAGGCGTCGAATCGCGCCAAGAGCGAGTTTCTGTCGCGGATGAGCCACGAGCTTCGGACGCCGCTCAATGCCGTGCTCGGTTTCGCGCGGCTGATGCGGCTGGATGCGGGAAAGCCGCCGCCGCCCGAGCACGTCGAGCGATTGCAGCGAATCGAGGACGCAGGAGCGCACCTGCTTGCGCTCGTCAACGACGTCCTCGATCTGTCACGGGTCGAGTCGGGGCAGATGACAGTCAGCCCCGAGCCGCTCGACCTTCGCACCGCGGTCGAGGATGCGATTTCGATGGTCCTTCCGCTTGCCAGCGTCGTCGGTGTCAGGACGTGGATCTCGGGCCGGCAGAGCGACTTCGTCACCCTCGGGCTTGACGACGACGGCCACGTCACGGTGCTCGCCGATCGCGTTCGCCTTCGCCAGGTCCTCGTCAATTTGCTGAGCAACGCGGTCAAGTACAACCGGTCGGGCGGCGAAGTCCGCGTCGGCTGGCAAATCGGCGACGGACACTGCGAGATCTTCGTCAAGGACGACGGCGTGGGCATGGGGCCCGACAAGGTCGATCAACTGTTCGAGCCGTTCAATCGGCTCGGTGCCGAGAACTCGAAGATCGAGGGCACCGGAATCGGCTTGGTCCTGTCGCGGCGCTTGGTGGAGCTGATGCGCGGCCAACTGCGAATCGAGAGCGCGCTCGGCGTCGGCACGACGGCATTCGTGACGCTCGAACGTTCGAACGAGCGGCCGCAACAGCCGATCGGTCTGCCGCCGCCGAGCCAGCACGGCGAGCTCGATTCGCCGTTGCGCGTCCTTTATGCCGAGGACAACGATGTCAACGTCGAAATCGTGCGCCAAGTCGTGCGTCTGCGACCTGCGGTCGCCTTCGACACCGCAGAAAGTGGAGCGGCTGCGTTCGCGAAGGCGCGCCAGGATCAGCCCGACCTCATCCTCGTCGACATGCACCTGGGCGACATGACGGGATTTGATCTGGCGCAAGCTTTGCGGTCGGATCCGGGAACCGCGCACATTCGGCTCGTGGCGCTTTCGGCAGATGCCCTGCCCGAGCAGATCGCGGCGGCGCTGGCCATGGGCTTCGAGGACTATCTGACCAAGCCGGTGAACTTCCGCGACCTGCTCAACGTGCTCGACGGGCGCGGCAATCGCCGAAGACACGTCTGACGCGCACGGCCGGCCGGCCCGACTGCGCCCTATTGCACGAAAGTGACGAACGCCGCCACAATTGCTTCCAAACGACCGTACAACGGGGAAACGGCATATGGGGCAGCCGTTCAGGCGGGAAGGTGACCTGAAGGACCTGAGCAGCTATCCCCGCTGGCTACAGGACGTCGTCCGAAGCACCACGCGCCAGAAGCAGCGCATCGTCGACCACGATTTCTTCGCTCTGCTCCGCGAAGCGACGCTGCCGAAGGCCGCCCTGCGCCGGTTCCTGGTCGGGGCTTGGCCGACGATCGAGCAGTTCCCCCGGTTCATGGCGATGACGCTCAAGAAGCTCGGCGTCGGCGATTCCCCTGGCGAGGATCTGGCGCGCCGGTTTCTCATTCACAACATCCGCGTCGAGCAGAAGCACGCAGATCTATGGATCGACTGGGCCCGAGCGGTCGACCTCACCCTCGACGACTTCAAGGCCGCCGACGGCATCGAGGTCCCGAACACGCTCACGCATTGGTGTTGGTACGTGTGCGATTCCGCCAGCACCGCGACGGCGATCGCTGCGACGAACTACGCGGTCGAAGGGCTCACCGGTGAGTGGGCGGCGCTCGTCTGCTCGAAGCCGACCTATGCCGAATCGCTGCCGGAGGAGATCCGGGTCTCGGCGACGCGGTGGCTCCGCGTGCACGCGCACTACGACGACGCGCATCCGTGGGAGGCACTCGAGGTCATTGCGACGCTGCTTGGCGCGTCGCCGACCGTGTTGGAAGTCGAGGCGGTTCGTCGTGCGATCCGCTCGACCTACTGCTACTACGAGCTCGGTCTCGAGTATCCGATGGCTTCGTTGATGCACGGAAGCTTCGACGAGACGGCCTCGAACGCTTCGACTCTCGGCGCTCTCGACGCCGCCTAGCTTCAGCGCAGCCTCCGCCGCGAGTGCGCGTGCTGCTCATGCAGTCGCGGGTTGGTGGCTCTGGTATCTGGCCACCGCCGTCGCGAGGTTGAATTGCATCCTCTCGCGGCCGAGCGTCGCGGCGAGCGGGGATCGCCGCACCACCTCGAGCACATCGGGGTTCAGGCCGACGAGCCAGACGTCGATGCCGCGTTCGCGCATGCGCTGCTCGCCGTCGACGAGCATCTTGAGCGCGGTGTATTCGAGGTCGTGGACGCGGCTGAGGTCGAGCGCGACGACGCGCGGCTGCGTTTCGTCGACGAGCTCGCGGATGCGGTCGCCGAGGCGCTCGGCGTTGAGGAAGAAGACGCGCCCCTCGGGTCGCAGCATCAGCAGCCCCGGGAAGGTCTCGTCGTCGTTGTCACCGGTCAGCGGCCGGAAGACGTCGGTCCCGCGCTTGCGGCCGACGACATAGAGCTGTGGCGTCGCTGCCTGCATCGCGAGCGCCGCCATCGACACCACGATCGCGACCAGAATCCCCTTCAGCGTGCCGAGCAGCACGACGCCGAGCACCGCTGCGATCGCCCACACGAACTCGGTCCGCCGGATGGCGAGGATGCTGCGGAATGCCGCGGGCTCGATCAGGCCGACGGAGTAGACGATGACGATCGCCGCCAGCGTCGTCTGCGGCATGAGGCCGATGAGCGGCGCGAGAACGAGCATCGTGAGAAGCGCGATGCCGGCGGTGACGATCGATGCCAGCTGCGAGCGCGCACCGGCTTGCTTGTTGACCGCGGTCTGCGACGTGCCGCCGCCGGAGGCCATGGCACCCAACAGCGCTCCCCCCGCGTTCGCGATCCCGGTCGCGAACAGTTCGCGGTTGGGCTGCAGCGGCGGATCGCCGCGCGAGGCGAACGCCCGCGCCGCAGCGATCGACTCGGTGAAGCTCATGAGCGCGCAGCCGAGCGCGCCGGGCCAGAGCTCGTCGACGAGCGAGAGATCGGGCAGCACCAGCGACGGCAACCCGCGCGGGATCGTGCCGACCGTCTCGACGCCGCGCGCGTCGAGGCCGAGGAATGCGATCGCTGCGACGCCGACCGCGACCGCGACGAGCGGCGCTGGAACCTTCGGGACGAAGCGCTCGAGCGCGACCAACAGGAGCAGCGTCGCGGCGCCGAGCACGAACGTGGGCACCAGCAGATGCGGCACGGCGTCGACCATCGCAACGATGTTGTGGAAGAACCCGCCCTTGGGGAAATGGACGCCGAGCAACTTCGGAATCTGGTCGAGGACGATCACCAGGCCGATCCCGGCCTTGAAGCCCACGAGCACCGGTTCCGAGATGAAGCTCGCGACGAAGCCGAGGCGCAGCACGCATGCGAGCACCAGGAAAGCACCCGTGAGCAGCGCCAATGTCGCCGATGCGGTCAGCGCGGCGGCCGCGTTGCCGGAATCGGCGAGCGAGCCGAGCTGGGCTCCGACGAGGATCGCCAGCGTCGTCGTGCTGGTGACGCTCAGCACGCGCGACGTGCCGAGCAACGCATACAGGACGATCGGCACGAGGACCGTGTACAGGCCGATCTGGATCGGAAGACCGGCGATGGACGCATAGGCCATCGCCTTCGGAATGACGATCGCCGCGGCGATCAGGCCGGCAATGACGTCGGCGCCGAGCCACTCGCGCCGATAGTGCACGAGCCAGGCGGGCAGAGGGACGGCGAAGGAGCGCGTTTGCGGATCGACGGCGGGGGACACGATGCTGTCGAAGCGAACGATTCGGGCGCGCGGACTTGGCCGCGCGCCCGAATCATGCGCGGGACACGCCGAGCGCTGTATGGGACCAAGGTCTCACCGAACCGCCGACGCGACCGCGGCGCGGCCGCGCCGCGGCATCGACGCTCAGCGCCGCACGATCACCACCTCGGCGTATTCGCTCGGCACGACGAGCGAGCCTTCGCCCGCGATGTTCATCCGGTTCAGGAGCGCGGTGAGGTCTGCGGCGAGCGCTTCTCCCTTCTCGGGCGGGAGCGCGAGGAACGCCTTGTGGATCGGTCCGTACCAGGTCCGGAACACCTCGAGGAAGTGCGCGGCCGAGCGGTAGCGGAAGTTGAAGTGTCGCGGCGTGATGCGGATCGTCGCCGCGGACTCGCCGAACAGCTCGCGCAGGTGGTTGGCGACTCCCCAC